>Ga0126337_10000496_pt1 | contig 20074 bp, 11 predicted proteins | sample DipCmetagenome_FD_92527 | JGI IMG/M metagenome (GOLD analysis project Ga0126337, IMG submission 92527) | Coral microbial communities from La Bocana,Puerto Morelos, Mexico - Diploria C A metagenome | ecosystem: Host-associated > Invertebrates > Cnidaria > Coral | place: La Bocana,Puerto Morelos...
CTGAGGATATCCGCACTACAACATCTCTACGCAACTTCAAGAGAAAAATTGATAAATGGCTCTCTGTATCGGACTCCCACACGGCAAATATGTAAACCAGTAAATAGAAAATTATACTTAAGTTGAATTTCTTCATTTTCTATTGTTATACTGATATTTTTACGGTGTTTTAAATAAAGATTTCATTCAATCAGATACACAAGCTATTAGTAACTTTTCTGTTGAAGGCCTTCGTAGGAGAATTTGCTTTTTTGTTCTTTCACGAACATATTAACTAATTCTCCCTTATATTTGACCACGCAAGCGATATCACTTATACATTTTTTCGAAGATGGTAAAAAAAGTGGAATTTCATAATATGGACACGAGTGTTCACTGGAAAATACGCCACTCTTAAAATTAATATGAAACTACATCGGTACCCGAGTTGCGTATCATCCATTTACTATCATACGGCTTTTACATCCACTACACAAAATAGCACTAACATTTAAGTTGGTTCATATCAGTAATATTTCCGCACTTGATCGCGATCACCCGACAGGCAGGAAAAAAAAAAACTTATTTTAAACCACTCTGCTAGATAACCTCGTTCCCAGGGGGAAAAGCCCTGGCAACGAGGTTGTCTGCTAGAGCGTTAACGAATGTTGCGATTGATCGCGCGGGATATCAATCTAAAATCAAAGGCCTCTTTGAGGCTACGACTATTTTGCATGATGAAGTACATGCATCAGTATAAGCAGAAAAGATGAAAATATTTTGGTCTGAAAGATCACATAAAGTTCTATAAGTCTCAAAAAAACCCAGAAAACTGTTATGAGCCACCTTAATTACATTTCTTTGAAAAGTGAGAAGCCGACATTCCATACACCTCTGCTACCTTCACTTCAATGCCTTTAAAACAAAAAAAAAGGAACAGAAGAGGAAAGCCCTGAGAACGAAGTTGTTTCTCCCCACATCCTTAACCCAACTCCACTTTAGCAATAAAAACTGAAAACGTCTTTGGATTTCATTGAAAGACCCTCGCACAAAATCGTGGGAGCTACAGAAACTTTAATCTCGTAAAGCCAGATCTTTTTTTTTTACATTTGCACATTACTTGTTGGCAAGGATCATATTATCTTGGTGTTTGCTAATCTTAAGTAAATTAATTCCCAAAAGGAATATAATTTTCGTATTTCCGGTAAGTCAATCCAAGGGTATACCCCTCTTTAAGAATTAAGTGGAGTCTCAATCCAGTGAAATGCTCTTCTCGCAACGTCCTTCAAATATGCAGAATGAATCATGGCTGGAATATATCGCCGAGATGTCTGCTGTTCACAATGTTCTGGTATCCTCATTTTCTCAGTGTCCGCCGTAGTCTTCAACTCCAAAAAACTGAAAATGGAAACGTAATTTTACTTTAACACTTAAGGCGTCGTCTTTCGCCCGAATCATTTGGGTACAGCGCTAGCTGGTGTAGTGTACAGCTGGTGATCTAGCTGCTCAGAGAGTAACCATGCAATCATCTAGCATCCAATCCGGATTGTAATTGTGATTGCGATTATTATAATGTCACGTGAAGCGACGGGCTTTGAGGCCAATAGGGTCGAACGGATACTCTACCTTGAAATTTAAAATTGCGGCTTAGCATGTAATTATCTACGATTAACATGGTACATCAAAATGGTTTATAGGAGCGTCTTCTTAATTCTTTGAACTCTGTAGATGTTTTAATGTTTTTTTTTGTTTGTTTGTTCGTTTGTTTTTTTTTTATGATAAGACTTAAAAACAACAATAGCAAACAATAGTGCTTGGCTACTCTATTTGACAACATTAATTTTACGTATGACGTTTTTCATAGCTTTATTTCATTTTTACAGATGTAGAGTTTTTTTCATCATTAGGGAATCAAACTCACCAGTTCTAAATTTTGCATTTACAATTATCATCTGTCGCGAAGCATGCAATTAAATCTGATTACAAACTTTTTGTTCACAGATATGCAACACTAACAACTTTTAAATGAGTTACCTTCCAGTTGAAGCAAACCCGGAACTCTTCGTAGCGTAACTTACTGGAATGCACTGGCTGGTGGCCTCAAGTGTAACCATACCACTGAGTAGCTGTCAAAGGGAATCGTCAAAATATTTAAACTAATTCATTACCTGATATGTTACAAATTTTCCTTTCTTTTAGTTACGTAATTTCAAAGAATTTACCTAGGACACCATGAAAGAGGAATGAGCTATCCAATCTTTAACAATTTTTCGTTGAACGTAAGTGAATAGTGGCAGAATATTAATCAGCGTTAACAGGAAGGGTGCACCAGCTAGGTAGAAGCCACGGGCTTGGCACAAGAGGGCGAGGTAGTTGGAGAGCGAGAGGTAGCAGCCTTCTGAGGCCTCTGTCACTTATAGCAGTAACTAACACCAAATAAACTACTTACTTCCAGCATCTGATAGAGAATACAAATCGATCAAAGCTCCCCTCAATCCAAGTTTACCGGACGCTTTGTAAGACATGTGCTTGAATTCTTCAGGGCTGAGAATTTGATGTGTGAGTGGTTCAATATAACATCCTCCTGAATATATCACGTATGTCTTGCCCTGCAAAAATGCAATAATACAGAAATGTGCCATAAATTTATCAAGTCAAAAATAAATTTACTAAGTAACTTCGCCTCACAATTCTCACGTTGGAAACGACGTAACGTTCTGTCTGCTCCAATGAATAAGTTTGTTTAACTTTTGTATCAAAGATCTTAATAGCTAATCAGCTTACTTTTTTTTTTATGGCGTGTCTATAAGATAAGAGATGTAACTTTGTTTTGTACGCGAAGAGGTTTCGAGAAATTAAATCTGGGAGAGAAAAGCGACAGTGTGTTCCTTACTTATTCTCAACACCCATAAGCAATGGTGTAAAACAAATTATTCATGCTTTTAGCCTTGCATCGTCGAGATATTATGTACTTAGGAACAACTGCGCTTCTTTTGTGCATTCCAAGCATCCAGCCTATGCCACATCTCGATGACAAGCGCGCTGAAAACGTACGCTGCAGGTACGCTGACATTAAGCTCCGGCCAAACGATCGCAACATGTCAACGCAACATATATCGCAACATATATCGCAACATTGTTGGGCGCAACATTTTGCGTTCGACATGTTAGATTTTCTTGGCTCAAGTTTGGAGATGGTCAAATTTGAGCCAACAATTCCCAACATGTCGCATCATGGTGGCCAAACGCGCGCAACATGCGGCGCCAACATTGTGCGATATGTTGTATTGACATGTTGCAATCGTTTGGCCGGGGCTTTACTCTTATTTACCCCTTTGTAGTCCATCACCATATTTACTAGATCTATATCATTGATGACTGCCTCTGCCTGCATCATCTGGAGATTCGAGTCCAAGTTAAATTTCATGTTGGTAGTATAGGAAGATCCTGTATCCAGCTCCGTCACCTATTTATATAAGGACGACACAGAGTAAGGAGGAATCAAGGTAGAGTTTTTTAATGAAAAATATAAAAACTGAAACCTGACAACTGCAGAGATTGATATAATTCATATCAATCGTAGCTGGATAATTTTTACCTAATTCCTAAATGGGTTCAAACGTTTCTCTAGTACAAACCAGCTAATTACAGAACGAAACATTTCTTCTGATGATAATCCTTTCGAAAATAAGTACACAAAACAATTATATGGTATTTGCGTGAAGGCCTATGAACTTTTACAACAACTTAAAAGGGGTCGACAAAATCGCGACACTTGTGCCAACATTCGCCTCTTCATTGGCGCAAATGGTAATGCAAAAACAGTCACTAAAACATCTGAAGGGTAACTACTGTAACTCCTATGGCAGCAGAATCTGAAATAACAAGCAAATTGGGTAACTCTAATTTCGGGTATCTGCGTTCTTTTTTTATTTTATTTTTATTTCTATTTTTATTTTATTTTCAGTTTACCGCAGAGAGCGACTGAGAAACTGGGAGTAAGCAAGAGAGCGCGAGCGGGAGCTGGTAGTGAGTGAGAGTGCGGGCGACTTGGACGATGCAGTTATGGCATGACGTTAATAAAGTAATTCGTGAAGGAGAGAAACTTGGTCAGTCAACAGAAACCACTTGAAGACATTCCGCTAATTAGACGACTTTAGAAACGTTCATGATATATAAGAAACACCATTTCAGTTTTTCTCACCTCATATAGCCTACCGGATAGTTGTTTCGGAAAATCTGAGAAAAACGTACAAACCCGTATGATGAAATCAGTAAAAGAAGAAGACGTCAAAAGCAAACATTAGTTTGTAGACGAAAATTAACAAGAAAGTCCTGCTGTTAAGTTGAGCATTTTTTTTCTCACCAGGACATGCTGGACTAGATCGCTTTGCTGGAGTCGGTCCGCCGTCGGTACAGCCAAAAAGAAGAACAACAAGATACATTAGCATTTTATAGTGTACGAGTTCATTATAAATCAGTTACAGCTGCTCTAAGGTCAACATTCCATAAAGTGCCTAAAGTGGCTTAAAAGCAACAACAAGCAAATGATCAAATAACACCTGTTTTACTAAGGACAGCTTATTATATATTCAAGCTAGCGAAAAGGGGTGAGTATTGGTTGTTCTATTTAGAGCCAAGTCGGCTCGAAAAATAGCTAGAATCAATAGGAGGAGCAAGGTCACTGAAAATATCGAGGAAAGAAATAAATGCGTGATGAAACTTAATAAAACCAGAGTTTGTTTTTAAGTTTTGAGTAAAATTTTACATTAAAATGTAGTTTGTTATTTCATACGGGCTTTTATAAACTGACGGCAGAGTATTTTGAGCAACTCGTATAAGCGATAGCTGGTCGATAGCTACTTCATGTATGACTTATGGTGCGAGATTTGTCCTAAATTGCAGTTTGCATCAATTCCTCCCACCGTCATCCAGTTTTTCTAACCGGTTTATTACTAAATCCCGCGTTTAAAATGCGTGGTAACTTCCAACCTTAGTAAACTATAATTTTCATGAAGATGAAATGTTCAGCGTAATACGAGCATGGGAAAAAAGACAAAAATATCCAGTTTGGCGCCATAACGCCCGGAGCTACAGAGAGACCATTTACACCAGGCTCAAGATATATGTGATACTTGTCCTGTATACTGCTAAGATCAACAGCTTCGCAAGCCTCCTATGTGGAAATAATTAATAAAGACGGTTTTAGATTTTAATAATTTTGATGTTCCCCTGAGTCTATTGAAGTTAAATTCAAGTCTTTGAAGCAAATGACTTGTACACTGAAAGGAAGGAATCGCATGAATTGCATGAATCTTTTCATGGATGTAGTTTTGAGAGATAAAAAGACTCGACACTAGAGCTAATTTATGCTGAGTATTGGTAAAAGAAACATCCACTTAATTTCAATATGAGGTTGAAAAAGTCAAATAGTAGCTGTTTTACTAAGCGTTTCAAGCTTAGCCCTTCTTCGGTATATGAAATGAGCGAGTCACGCACACGCCGTAGAAAAATCTCTACGAGAACACACAAACGAATAGCGCGCGCGCGACGTACAAAGCAAAGAAAGGCGTGCTTCAACATATGTAGACCGCGCACATGTGATACGTGCTAGAAACAAAGTAAAGAGAAATTAGTTGAGTTATATGTCAGATGAATATTTTATATCCTAATGGTGTTGACGCACCTGTTGTATTATTGTATTTTATCACTGAATAAGTAAACAAAACTACGATTAAAAAGCGCTTTAAACTTAGTCCTCTCATCTACTTATCTCAGTTCGATAGTTCCTTTTCTACTGAATCAGCCTTAGACACTTTTGTTTTTCCGCGGAGCTGACAGAGACCTGAGGTTTTGTTTATACAATATCGATGGACTTTTGATAGAGTGAGCGATACGTTTTTGTTGAAACAGAGCCAATTAGGAGTAACCTCAAAGTTTGGTTGTAAAATATGTTTTTTTTTCTTACGCTTTCTTAAATGTTGATTGTCTCATATTGAGGGAGAATTCTGAGTACATTCAATAGTGTTGCTCGTTATTTTAACCTTCATTTAAATGAAAGCCCAGTTATAAAATTCATCGAAAGATATGAATTTATGATTGATCATGATCAGAAAAAAAATTCAGGCCTGAACGGGACTCGAACCCATGACTTCTGCAATAAAGCTGCGGTGCACTATCAACTGGGCTGGTCACATTGTGAGTTCGTAATATACACCTAGAAGGTATATGCATTCATCAAAACTTGTACATTTATGTTGCTATTAGCGTGCACAAATTGCGATAAGAAATCGCGATTAGCATGCTTTAGGAAACTTTTTGCCAAGTCCCCAAAACAGTGGCGGAAGTAGAAAGAGCGCGGCTTAAATGCTTCAGAAATTAACGTGGCTATGAATCCACTCCCACATTCTTTTCTTAACTTGTGAAAAGTTGATCTTTACTTGCTGATTACGTATGATTCAGCAATAAAAATGAGGATCACCGCGATCGCTTTTGAGTTAAAGGCACTTGAGCAATATAGGTTAGTAATCATAATAGTCAAAAATGTCTCACAATGTGGTCACTTTCGATGGAGGTTGTTTTTTTAAAACAGCCTTTAACATAGCCAAGTTAAAAAGTCAACTAAAAGAAAATCTAGAGTGGTTGGACTAATCAAATAATAAAACATTTTGGAAACTACTGCCAGTCACCTTCACTGAAAGCATACTTGTGATGAACAGCAAGGGTCTTACGCCGCCTTAATTAAGCAGTATTCTATCGCGAAATCGTCACTGTTCTTTCAAATTTGGTGAATCTGAGATGATGATAACAATTTGCTCCGAGTAAGGACATTCATTATGCGCGAAGGTTTTGCTACAACAGCACTTCGAGGTGATTATATGGACGTCTTGTTTTTCTTCCTCGAGTTCAACCCAAGTTTTTACTTATGATCCACTGCTCATAAGATCAATCAAAATTGACACCTGTCGTGGTCTATTTGGATTTTTTAAAACAGATATGATGTGGCAAAAAGCTTTCCTGCTCTGATTGAAAAAAGAAAAACACCAGAACACACATTCATGATAACTAGGGGAATTTTAATTTAAACCCGGTAACTACAGTATTACAGTTACCCAATCACGTCTAATCTAATGTAATCCTCTAGTAGAAAGCCGGCAACTCCTGCAAATTACCCTCTCTGGAGGGGCCAGGGAAATCCTCTTTTTCGGTTATTCTGTACTCCGATCCATGGGAATCCCCGTTTTTGAGAATTAAGTGCGGCATCAATCGATGGAAATCCCCGTTTTTTAGAACTACGTAGCCATGGCCATCTCCTCTTCATTGCCTCCTTCACATGTACAGCATGAACCATGCCTGGAATAGATCGTCGAAAATCCCCTCCCTCACAATTTACAGGTATCTTCAGTTTCTCAGGGTCAACGGTAGTCTTAACGTCCAGGTAACTGGGAGAAAAAAAACGCAGTTAGATTCGCGTATTCAAAGTGACCTCTGTTTCAAGCCCAAACGTATAAATGGATGACAGCGATCTAGAAATCTTTGTTCGCATATTTCAATACATATATCCCTAAAAGGCTCACCTATGGGGCTTACCTATGAATTTATGAAAGGACGACAGGATTGATTGTAAGTAATTAATAAATTAATAATTAATATTAATGAATATTACTTAATAATAATATTAATAACAATAATAACGAATATTTATTTAAGATAACTCTTCAGTACATGAGCACTGTTATTAAAGGGGTCTGGCTTAAAAGAAAGATGTAAAGTATAATCTAAAATAAGATAAAAGATACAAAAAACCTCTATATCATTCTAATACTTATAACTATTGTAAACTACGTCCCAAAAAACACTTTTCCAAGGAAATTCAAGATTCAGTTTCAGACGTACAACAGTGGCTCCATTGTTCCTAATATTAAAATTGTGGTTTAGCAAAGTTAAAATGGTTCTTAAAAGGACTACAAACATTGTCTTGCACACATTCAAAAACAAATAGGCAAGCCTTTATCGTTAGAGTTTTTTCTACCAAGGGTATGATGGGGTCAAATCTTTGACAATTGAAATTGGGCAGAATAGTCCTGCGACTTTGTTGTTCCAGGCTTCTGATTTGGCTCTTGCGTGTCTCTGATGACTAACAAAGCATGTTTTGGCCACGGTAAGTGAAAATAGGCATCATAGCAATTAAACAGCGCTTAACATCTTAAAATCGAACTGAGCTACCTTCCAGCTGTAGCTGAACCTTCGCTCTGGTCTGCGAAAGTCACTGGAAGGCACGAGTCATCGCCTTGAAATGTAAACGTACCATTGCCTACAAACAAAAAAAAGCCAAAGGAATTTAGCTTTCGATCATCAACCATTGTAGTCATTTTAACGGTTTTCATTTTCGCGTCTGTCTATAAAATCCTTCTATAAAATACAATAGAAACTTTGTATTTATTGTTCAGTGACTGTGGACTTAATGGTTTTAAACTGTTCATTTTTTAACATTGCCGATTATTATTATTATTTTTATTATTATTATTACTATTGTTATTGTTGTTGTTGTTGTTGTTGTTGGTTGTGGTGTTTTTGTTGTTTTTGTTAAACTAGCAATCCGTATCTTCATACCTTCTTCACTCGAGTAGGAATACAAATCAACTGAAGCTCCGTTCAAACCAAGTACTCCAGACGATTCAAACTTCAACTTCGAAAGTTCTTCAGCAGGGGGAGGGAGGGGGAACTTATCTTTGAGATCTGAACTATAACATCCCCCGGGATAACTTATGTACGTCTTGCCCTGTTAAATAATAAATAATAAACGATATTCGTATTAAACTGGAACTAGCTTCAATGGTGGTTCGAGCGAAGGAATATCGGCCCTCAGTCTCGTTTTGTACAGACCTTATTGCGCTCGGTCCTTGCCCGAAGACCGACCTCGGACCGATATTTTCCCAATACGTTGCTCACGCTTGGTTGATAAGATATGTATATTACCACTATTATGCCGGCATCACCTCATGCTGCAAACTACAAAGAAAGCACTTGGATGTACCAAAAAACTTTTAAGTTTCATTATCGCTGCTTGAATATTGTTGAAGTTAAGAAGGGTCAGCGTGAAATACACCGGATCACGCCCGAAATTCGCTTCCTTACAATATCAGAAGTTCGCCAAACGATCAATTATATTAAACCTCGGTTCCAGTGGGGTTAAAACATATTTTGTTGCATACAAACTGCATTAAAAACACAGCTCTTACCCCTTTGTGATCTGCCAGTATATTGTAAGAGTCCGAAGCGCCACCAACGTCAATGGTTGACTCCATATGTACTATCTGAAGATCCGTGTCCATGTTGAATCTCACTTCAGTAACCGTAGACCCTGAATCTGTCACCGTCATCTGAAATTCGAAAAAAAAATGTGAGCTTTAGCAAACCCTTCTGCCAGGGGGCGCGAAGATTAACCACAAATTTGTTTTCTCGCTTTTGAAACGTTTTCTACCCGACCAATAAGATGGAAAGCTCCCGATTTAGCTTTTACAACTTGACGTTTTAACGAAAAGTCGATGGTACGCCTCAACGAATGAAAACTTGGACTTCAGTTTAACTACCGTTTTTCAAGAGCATTCACTACGGCTTCACTGACGGCACTTAAATACATCCTAGTTTTACAGAATGAAGGAAGCACACTTTATTTTAAAATGTGGCAAATATGATCGCAAGAGCCGTATTTTTCGGGAGATTAAGAAGCCCCCTTCCCCCCCCCCCCCCCCCTCCCATCCCGCTCATTACTGTCGCTCTAAGCTTCACACTGTTACAAATGTTTGCTGTGCCATCTGCTCGATTTCATATATTTTTCAAAGAAAAATTGTTGAAAATTAAATATGGCGTGTAGAGCTGGCTGAAGGAATGGCTGTAATAACTAAACAATGTGAGTAATGCAGTAAATCCCACACAATGTCAGGTTTGAAAAGATATACTTAGAATTTGAATTAACCTAAATGTGCTCAGAAAGCGCTTTTTTTAGACGTTTCATTTTTTGCATTAGAATTCGCATTTTCATTAGCATTTGTAACTATGAAAAAGTTAACAGGTTAAAACTCACAATGTAGATTCGTCCTGAAACCTGCTTCGGAAGATCTACGAAAAACAAAAATCCGCACAAAATTAAAACAGAGCAATGAGACAAAAGCAAGCGCCACATAGGTTTAGATATAACTTAAATAAATAGTGGTAATTTTCTGTTACACAACAGCAAAAAAAGAGCTAGCATTGATTTTAGCTGGGTAATTCGTTTCTTACTTTTGCATGTTAGACTGGATCGTTTAGCTGGATTCGGTTTTGCGCTGGTGCAGCCAAACAGCAGCACAACTACCACAAAAATGGCCTTCATCTTCAAACGACGCTGTTTTGCTCAACTGTGCAGTGAATTCTCTCTGAATGTTTTATATCCGTTCATTCATTACACAGCTGCTCAAAGTTCAACAATTCATCGGAACCTTAAGTGGCTTAAATAAAAAACAAATTAACATGGGGTGCCCGATCAAACAGATGAATTGACACTCCCTTTGATGAAGTAGCAATTAAGAAATTCGATGAAATGAAGACTCGGCAATTCCTTAAATCGTCGTTGTTTTTTTTTTTTATTATTATTTTCAGTAAATGCATGACAGCTATACCTGTCCGTTTCATTTTGACTGGGATGGAGGGTCGTCGGGCCTTACTGAACACATCAGTCGGCTGGTTGTTCAGGGCGACTGAGGTTAGTACTAAACTAGTTCAGCTACTGCGCAGACGTTAATGAAATAGGTTTCCCTAGTAATATATTGCATGGCATACAGCGCACATGAAATATTACTAATCAATTAACTAAAGCACTCAATGTAGAGATCAGAGTTCAACTGTTTACCTCACAATCCTTGTTTCATCAGAGTTCAATTAGGTGATTTATTGTTTGAATCAACAACTCGCGATGCCAAGTGGAAGTTAATTGCTTTGATGCGTCACTTGATAGGTTCATGAATAAAGAGTGTTTTGGTTAATTGACTTGGACTTAAAAGCAAATGGGAATACAGCACACGTTATAACAGATAGAATAGCACTCGGTTTGTCAATAAAGTACAGCTGAACCATGCTTTATCCAAACCTTAAGTGAAACAAAACTGTCGTAGATGGCGGGAAGGCTCCAGTTGGCTGCTAGTAAATGACTAAAAATGTATAACCAGGGAGTGACTTGAACTCAATATAAGTTTAACATGAAGTACAACTATATTCTAAGAAGAAAATGTGCCTCTGCAAACATGACGTAGAAAATTGGACAACTTGGCGGCGAGTTTTTCTAATGCTTTATAATTAAAAAAAGTAACATTAGTTAATGTGTTTGCCCTTCACTCACTGTTTCTTTGTCATGAATTGATTCAAGTCCGTCAGACTTTTTTTTTTCTCGTGGGTTTTAGACTGTGACTTGATTGTTAAAAGTGGTTCTTTCAGGAAAGCCTTCTCTTTTATTTCGACGAAAATCACCGCTTGGTTTCTAAAAGGATCGGCCAGTCCTAAGAACAAATATTTCGGAGGCTGTGTTCAATAGAGTCTCCTGTTGGACAAATAACCGGAGAAACTTTTAGGTATAAAACAGTTCTTATGTTGGATAGCGTCGAGGGCTCTATTCAACACAAATATCTAAAAACTGATATGCGAACCATAGTTAATCGAAAGGGAACGAAAATATCGCCAAGCAAGAAGCTTAATCAGCTACTATAGCACAATGAACTTCAATCGCGTTACAAATAGTGGTTATGTTTCTCCACTTTCGGCCATGCAAAAAAAAACATATATTAAGTAACATTGTAAGTTGCTTTGATAAATTAGAGAGTTTGCTTTTACACGTTGGGACCCACTCTGTAACTTAATATTCCACGCTAAAAGTGGTATCTTTCGTAATTTTGTGACGCCAAAGCGCTGAATATGAAACTCAAAACTGAATGTTTCAGAGTTGTCAGAATTAGTGAGACGAGGTTTGCTAAATAAATACATACAAAATTAACTTCACTTAATGTCTGTTGACTGAATTTTTAAAAAAATGAAGTGATGAAGTCTATTTTCGTATGTGCTCCTCCTTTCATTTGGCATAAGTTAATAAAGCTTGTTAATTCTTATTCTTATTTTTTATTCTTAACTTGTCTTGGTAAAGACATAGGCATTATGAGAGCTAATCACGAATAGTGGTTCAGCTTCGTCAAGTGAAGTGCAGCGATGACTTATTGCTTAGCGCTCTCTCCCCACCAGTGTGACCTGAGTTAGAATCCTGGACCTGCATTATGATCGGGTTGAGTTTCAGCTTCTCGCCTTGTATTTTCCCCAGGTTTGTAAATTCCAATTCAATGTGTGATCTTCTCTGTGGGATGTGCCATGACAAATTCATATTTAAACCTATTTATGATGACACCATTATTTTGTACATGAATGTTACGAAAAATTGTTCTAGTAGGCAGCCACGAACTAAATGGAAGTCATTCAACCCAGACCTAGACCGTTCTGGAATGTTCTAATGCTGAGGTAATAGTCTAATTTAGAAACCCTGCAATACCGCTAAATGTAACTTTTTTTCTAGAACAACAACATTATATGCTTTAAAGCATTGGTTTACTTGTGAGATTGTGTATCTTGCTATACATTTAAGAACGGAAATATGTGTGCGGAATTCAGGGGACCCCTCCTATTTGAAATTGACTTGTTTATTGTTAGTCACGTGACAACTTGATGTGGTTTTCCTCGCATCGGATCTTTGGGTGTTTGTTTTTCTCTGCGTTCATGAATTGGACTCTGGCATTCTAGTTTGAACTCGGTCGGATTCACTTTAGACAATTGTTGTAAAATGGAATAAATTCATTGCAATATGTCTTACCTGTAAGGTGAGGCTTACTGCCCACACTAATCCATCATGAAAACAAAGCTTTACGAAAACGCTCTTGTGTTTTGTTGTGGACGGAAAAAAATTGAAAATGGAGATTTGCGAAAACAGTGACGTCACAATAATCATGTGATCTCTCTTCCGAATTTCTTTTCAAGCTTAAATCCAAAATGACCGGTGATTTTTGCGCTATGAATTTTTTAAATTTCGTAATGTGGACGAAAAACATTTGATGTGCTTTCAGAGTGAAAACACTCTTTCAAATTTCTCTGGCGTATTCTGGACGGCAGGAAAGGGATGAATATCAAGCCACCGCAGGTCTTGCATAGTAAATAAAACAAAAAGAAAATTTTAAGAAATAAAAGGAAACGAAAAACCAAAGCGAAGTCAATGCCCGACGTGAATATATTTGTCACGTCATATTGGATGAACCAATTGCAAGTCCCATGAGAAAACATTCCGTATAGGCTCGGAAGTTCAATAATACGGTTTTGGGGATTGGCACAGGGGACACGCATTTTCTTTTACGGCTCCCTTCTTCTCTTCCAACTTGTAGCTTTTTCCCTAAGGTGTTCTCAAACGGAGGAAAGTGTCGATCTAGTATTATTAGAATGTTCCCTTAACTGGAAGTTCAAGATTAGACGGTTTCTCGAATATAATACCGATCTTTTCACAATCAGCACACAGTAGATGACTCCAAACTTCTTTCCATCGGTTGTAGGATCTTCAGGATGTACACTTGAACTGCGATCTGTTGGTGTTGACAGGTAAATGGAAGATGTTTATACCCTGCTTGCGGATCGACTGTTCACAGTCCCCTGTTTTTTTCCGTGAGATCGTAGATGTCGATCGATGAGTTCGACGGGCTGCCATCTTGTTTTCTTGATGCGAGCGAAACTGGGAGGGGTACAGAATTCCCCATCACTCTGGTGAATCAGGGTAGGAAGACATGGCCCCCCACTCAAAGTGTTCCATATATAGGCTGGCAACCATAAGTAATTTAGGAGCCCATTGCACACCCATGATCTGCTTGCACGAGGTGCCCCTCTATTAATACTCTCGCAGGGGTTGCATTGACATTCTTCTTCGGGTCAAAAACGTTCTGTTTTCTCCTGCCTTCTTATAAAAAGATTCCATGTCATGGGTACAGGATCAAAGTCTTGCGAAAGGTAATAAGGCAAACTGTTCTCGAGGCAATTTTAAAAACGACGTCTTGAGAGTGTGTTAAAAAATGGTATGGCTATTCCACATACAAATTAATGCAATACAGTGTGAAATTATCAGAGAAACTGAGGAGAACTAAGATAATTCAAAACTTTTTTCAGGGGATCTGGTGTGTTTTAGAAGCCTAAGCAAAATGCAAATGGTTAGTAAGTTTCAAATGGACTTTGTCCAAATCCCTTATGGGATCGGCATTTTGTTTCTGTGACCAGGTACTCTACTGGAACTGGGGAAAATTCGTTATTTCTCTTGTCGTATTGCTCGTTGTGCGGGTCTGTGATGCTCAAGCTCGCTATACGTACCCACTATATTGCTCATTGCTATTATCATTCCGCGAGTAAAAGACTACTTTGAAATGTATCTCAAAAAGGATTATTTAAAGTGGTAACGCCTCTAAAAACAAGACAAGATTACCGTGAGTCTTACTCAGGACTGGAATGTCCAAAGAACACAAGGAATCCCTGTGTTTGACTGTTATGTCATAGGTAGGAGGAGCAGTGACTTCGCGGTTAGTGCGTTCGTCTCCAGATCGAGCGGTCTGGGCTCGAGCCGTAGCATTCTGTTCTTGGGCAGTGCCTCCCGTCTCTTTGGTAGTGCCTCTCTCCATCAAGTTGTATAAATGGGTATCAGCTAATTTAAAGCTGGGTGTAACGATGGACTAGCATCCCATCCAATGGGGAGAAGAAATAATCCTGGTCGCTTCATATTACGGAAAGCGTGATATTAAACTTCCTGTCTGATAGGGTACTTGGCTGATTACGGACTTTACCCTTTACCTTTACCTTCTGTCCTGCAATCCAAAAAAAGTCTTAGAACCCAAAACCATCCCTGCGAGTGTAACCATTGAAACGAAACCTCCTTGCTCAAAAGCTTCCACACGTTAAAAGCAATACTTCCTCGAGTGCAAGAACTGATCAGTTAGCAAAAACGTAAGCGAAAACTGATCTTTAGAGCTACGCGAAAACTTGTGGGGCCATTTTAATCGCACGCTACGCAAAAGTTTGCTTCAAACTTGCGCTCGTTACAAAAACCATGAACCTTGTCTAGTTTAAACGTTCCTAGAGGATCTTCTTTCTGATGGAACCTAAGAAGGATAGGTAATTTTTAACTTAGGGTATTTAGAAGTCAAATAAAACCGGCGATTTGTGAAAAAAAAAGTCCCTTGTGACTCTTTTATTTCTTTTAGATTGTGTTTAGCTGTGGTAGCGAAGTGGTTGACTTGCGTTCAGGCACTCCTTCTCGCAAGTTATATACGGTCTCCCGCGCCAGGCGATTAATGTTCACCTTCAGTAAGCAACTCAAGTTAAGCAATATTTTTACTGTTTTGAAAAATGAGAACAAAATTAAGCATGCCAATGGTGATATTGTTTAAATATTCAAACCGTTATCTGGAATATTTGAATTATGAATGTGGAATTAAATTACACTGTTTTGCTTGGAATTGAGGATAAGTTTAAATATCACAGTTTTTCTAGCTCATTGTATTATTTTTCTTAGCAACTTGTGTTGATGATTAACACTTATGTTGATCATTAAGGGTAATTATTTTAAACAAAAATTAACAATGAATTTGTCGTATTGTGTGTTTTACTGCTTGTCTCACTGTTCTAATCTTCCAACAATAAACCATCGGGTTTAGGGACGAGTTTAAGTAGATCAGAGTTTCTGTAACGAGCCATGTCCCATCATTTCCTATTCCGTTGACATATAGCACAACGGCAATGCCCCAAGGACCATAGCAGGCAACTAATGTCAACTGCACCCACAAAATATTAGAAACTGACTTTCTGTATCTTGCAATGTTTAGTGGAATATCTCCGTTCGCTCGTCCATGACAGATTTGGACTTGTTGATGTCGTAGTTTCAAAAAGATCCTTGTGTAGCAAAAAATCGAAGTTATTAGCGAAAGGGGAATGAGAGTAGAGGCTGCTTTAATGGCGATATCGCTTCTGAAAATGCGGATCGATCCAAGCAAAGCACAAACAAACCAAAAGCAAATTATAACCACGCGAACGCGCCTTAATGTTATGACATATCTGTATCTCAGTCCCAATAACAGAGAGAGAAGTCTGTCAACACTTATTGCGGTCGACGTCAAGATAGATGCTCCACAAAATACCCAGCTTAAGGCATCACGAACTCGGCTCATCATAAATACCTCATTTACGTTCATTTTCATCAAGGGAGACATAACGAGGGTTGCATATATAGGTTGCACAATGCTGCCAACGCTAAGATCAGTGACGGCCAGACATACAAAAAAAAGCTTCGTCGGAGGATAAATGGAAGACACTTTACGGAGCGAAACGAGAATCAGAGCATTTCCCAGACATACAGCGATGGACAGAAAAATGTTAAAGGCTGCAATGAATGCAAGTGTACTCCATGGTGGATCGCCGGGCGATTGGTTCAGTTTGCTTGTGAAGTTTCCATCCCCAGTAATATTCGCCATTGTTGTTGGTTGTTCAGAAAATTGAAACTGAGATACCATGGAGAGCGTTGTTAATCAATGAAAACCTTGGTTAGCTTCCAAATTATCAGCTAACTGAGAATTTCATATGTCGCTGATACAACAACCAACAAATCGAGCAATGTAACCGTCTTGGCGACTGTGTGTATATATAATGTTAAACATTTAAGGGAGCCGTTTTCTGATTGGATGAGGAATTCATCAGTTTGCGCTGAAAAGTGATCGACCCTATAGATATGTCAGTTGCTTCGATGTATCTGTCAACATTACCTCGCGTTAATTTCCACCATGAGAAGATAACAAAAGATTGCGCTTTTGCGATATTTTTCCCTGATGGGAGAGTATAACATAATTGTTAAATGCAAGTGAGAACGAATAACGTTGGTAACCCAGAGCTAAAAGAAACGAATTTATGATCGCTTATTAATTATGGTTTATGAATTAATATAACATCTTAAAATAGTTGTCATCAAAGCAATTAAAACAAGCCTATTTTTTCTAGCTCCACCATGAACATCCTTCATTTCTGGATCATAACCAGTAAGCTGATGAAATATTGAGTATGCTGAAAAAATAAAGAAGACGTTTACATCTCTTGATGAATAGAAATATAATTACACAGCAGTTTCTTACGTCAAGGTAATCTGCTTGAAGTCGTGATTCAGTAAGATTGCAGAATGTAGACACTCAACTTGAGAAGATTCGCTTTGTATATCGACCAAATCTTGATTTTCTTTTTGCGGGCAAACGTAAACAATTGGATTATAGCTAGCTGATAAATAGTCGTAGTAAAAAAACTGTTTCTGCCAAATATTACTGGACACACTGTTGAGTCCGGAAAGGCAGCAAGACAACAAGCAACACAACAAACTTTAATGTAGAGCCTACGATCGATTCCTACAACTCTCACCTCCGACCCTGCTACTCTGGTCAGCGGTCAGTAGGTACTTCATGTTACTACACACACCTCAGACAGTTTTTAGCACCCCTTCCAGAAAGGGCTACTTGGAAATTTTTGGCATTCTGTCGTGAAGAAACCCCGGCTACATCTTGTACCACTAAAGTTGAAATTTGATTCAGTCTTAAATCCAAAGTCAGAAGTGGATGTTTTTATTAAATGTAACTGATGTTCAGTCTCCATGTAAATATGTCTAGGTGAAGGGGGAAAAGACCAAGCAGGCTTTGCTCTTATGTGCATTGGAACATTTTGTTTCAGCGTGCATTATGAAAATTTGCCCTGCATTTTTTTTTTCGTTTTGTTTTTGTTTGCATTTTTTTAGTTTAATTCTGTGCGCGCAGTTTTGTATCTGCTGAACAGAAACACGATAGCGCGTGATAGCTTAATATCAGACTAAGAATTTGATATGTCGCAGATAACACATCCATTTAATTTGTCCTTTAAAAGTCCTTTGTTTATTATTTTAGAATTAAAGTTGCCCAGATGTGTCTAATTTTTTGACATAATGAAGAAACATTTCTTCTAAAAAAGTGATAGATATGTCAAAAGCTTGAAATTATTAATCAATGGTCTTACTTATAGACTGAAATTGTATTAAAAATAATAGTCAGCTTTTCGATTATAAAATAATTGAAATTAAAACGCTAGTAAGGATCCATAGCGAAACAAATATTAATAAAGACAAAAGGACGGGAGAAGTTCTGTTCAGGGTGTAATAATTATTACATAAACAGCCGCTGAATATATTTTGTTGTCTTGCAAATAATATAATCCCTATTAGTATCACCCAACTAGTGGACTAATGCAAATCCTGCATTTTGATTGGCTACGCTACTAGAGGACTATTAGCAATAGTCATCGAGTAGCGAAATTCTGTAGTTTTTTTTCCCAAATAAATCTTTCTTCAACTTGCATTTGCTAACTTTATTATTACTTTTTTTTTGTTTAACTAGTTGGACGATATACTAAAACAATTAGACCCTTCGCCCTTATTAAGGGCTGCGGGTCTAATTGTTAATTATTCCAGTTCCCCTATAACATGCACTTAGGGACTGATTATTGAAAGTTTTCAATGTTGTATAAACAAGGCATAAGTGAAAAAACAAGACAACCCTAAAAAGGTTTTCATACGCCCGAATTTGCACATTGTTTTACAAATATTTATCAAATAAAATACACCAGCCTAAATAGGGAATTTCCTCGTCTAAAAAACTTACACAGGGAAGTGGAACATTTTTCTTCGAAGAGTTCGGAAATTGAACTGTACCGAATTGTACCAGAACTGACCCCGAAAGATTCAAATTTATGTCCGATCAACAAGGTGCGTATCTGGAGTGCTTCGATTCCAGTTACCCAAATAGAAGAACTCGTTTGGAGTAATCAGTAAAAAATGACTGTGTCCGGGCCTGTGTGTCTTCCCAGAAGTCTTTTGTTTACTTCCGGTACTTTGTTTTCTTGAGCCGCACTTCGCTGGACCGGGGTTAGCGAAATATCACCGGATCGTAACAAGATTTGAAAAGACGCCGTCGAGTTTGAATAATATAAGACTCTTGCTTTGGATCTCTTTGTCTTCTGCTGTTTGAAAAAATTCCAGGAATCAAAGGCTTGTGTTGATAACATACCCGCAGACCATGGCGCTGAAGACAATAGGGCATTGTTGTTGTAATCAGGCCCATTGTTAGGTGAAATTTGCGCCTTGCTTGTTTGAGACCAAGGCGTCGTCCAAGAACTTTCCAAAAACCTCTTTAAAGGCAAAACCAAGTCTCCATCAAGATGAAAATCAGTCTCAGAGATCCATCCATCAGTCGGGCACAATCCTTCTTGCTTCGAATCGCAGAAACAGCATGATATTAGGAGCCAGAGGGGCAAAATTGCGGACATCTTGAACACACGTCCGACCCTCATTATATATTGTAAAACATGTTTGGGTTAGTGCCTCGAGGCTTTGGTTATTTTGTTAGTCAAGTTTATAGTCCAAGATTATTCACGGTTCGGGCCACACTGGGAGTTTCTAAGTTTAGGTTGTGTTGGTTATCTTGTCTAGTGTTTCATTTTGAAAGTTCCTGTTTTAGTCTAGTTTTCGTTCATACTCATTGGCATTAGTAGTTCTCGCTCTGCGTTGGTTCCTCGAGTGGGTCTGTTTATATTCGCTTTCTTAATTAAGTTTCAGAGATGTCTCTGGTTTTCCAAGGTCGCCAAGTCTTGTACCCAAAACATGTCTACAATGAAGATATATAACTGACTAGCTATCAGAGTTTAAGGAGTGGATTTGGGGGGGGGGTTTTCGGAGAGTTCGCTGCAGATTCCAAGAAGACACATGAAAGAAGACAAATCAGAAGAAGAGAGTCTTAGTACCTCTCGCACGCTCAGCCCTGACCTCTTGCTATCTAACACTTTTAAAACTTCGCTGGTGTGTGCACTGGCGCCGCATCAGAAAATCAACAAACGATTATCAATAAAGATAATTTTAACATGCTTCATTCTATCATTTATATTACTAAATATCGTTCAGAGGCTTATTACCTTTTGTTCAAGGTGAAAGGCGAACATGAAA
>Ga0126337_10000498_pt1 | contig 20052 bp, 11 predicted proteins | sample DipCmetagenome_FD_92527 | JGI IMG/M metagenome (GOLD analysis project Ga0126337, IMG submission 92527) | Coral microbial communities from La Bocana,Puerto Morelos, Mexico - Diploria C A metagenome | ecosystem: Host-associated > Invertebrates > Cnidaria > Coral | place: La Bocana,Puerto Morelos...
GACAACAATGCTAAGTCATTACCCCCACAATACTCTATCCTTTTAAAATAGTTCTCTTTTATCATCAAATTCTCACTTTTCTGCTTGTCACCTTTTTTGCATTTTTATTCTGTAATTTTTCACACATTTTTATTCCATGTATTTATTCATTCACGTCATTTTTATCATTCGTTAAAGGCTGTAGTTTGGCAGCCGAAAGCTTATTTTTAACAAATTTTTAACCAGAGAACGCTTCAAAAACATTTACAAAAATTTGTAGTTGTCACTTTGGCGACTATGTTGCTCTGGTAAGGAAAACATTAAAGGTCAGAAACAAAAGTCTTGTTTCTGCTTTTCTGCAAAAGTAAATGTAAATTAAGTATGTTTACATTTTTATAAAACTTGAATCGTGACCACCAAGATGACATTACAGCGGCTTTCACATGGAGATTGCGGGCGCAACATTTTGTCGAAAGGCTGCTGATTTTATAAGCATTCTGTCGCAGATTCTGTGGCAAGGAACTGGTCAATCAAGCGAGACAGGCGAGACAAGTCTACACCAAAAGTCATGAATTATTTACCACAAGATAAGCGACTTTCATAATTTGAGCGATTTTCATAATTTGCTGCAGTCTAGAAATTCCCAGGAAGCAAGATCGTTTAAGAATGCAGACAGGAAGTGTTTCAAAGCCTTTCAGAAACATTTGTTTAGAGCATGAATCTCATGCAGCAGCTACCGGAGGATGCTTTTGCAATGTCTTTAGTTCCAGAGGAGTTTGGAGATAAGGTGTTCCCCCATTAGAACTATTGATAATGGAGATTGTCTGTTTAACGCAACATCTATTTCTCTGTGAGGAGATGAGTCCTTGTCATTTTTATTACAACTTCTAGTCACTGGCAAATTGTTCTTCAACACCGATTATTATGCTGAGCATCCGGTGTTTAAAGAAAGTTCTGTTAATGCTGGATATCTTATGGATACTACATTTTCAATGGCACTTTAATGTCATGCTGAAGACGCATTTTCTGCAACGATGGATAAGTGCGAGGCAGTGAAAGTGCAGGCTTTAACTACTGCTTGTGCAGGCGAGTGGATCTATGTTGAGTATCCTTGTGACGATTCAAGCTTTTGAAGTTAAAACTGCAGACAAAAAGACTTTGTGTCTAAGTTCTACATCAATGGAACTCACTGGCTTCCCCATGAACGCCACACATTAAATGTGTTTGTGGGTCACTCTTCTAACGATCGTGCTGTTAAGTAAGCTCAGCCTTCAAATGCAGTGCAACAACCTTATCCTGCGAACCTGTGTTTCATTGCTGAAGGAAACAATTACACGAGTGGAAAGTCTGAAGGGTTGTCCCATTCCTGATGGACACCTGGCGAAGTTTCTGAAAAAGGTGGAGAGTTCAAGCAACTTTCAGGGTATAGCTCTGAATGGTTCTTTAGAAGGCAAAGTAAAGTGCGGGCTGGCACATCTAAGAGCCCGCAGTCAGAGATTTACACAGCAGCAGACCTTTGCAAACAAGGATTGACTGAGAGGATTTATGTTTTGATAAAAGCCAGTGAGTTGAACAGAAGCAAGAAGCAGGCTGTTTATGGTACTGAAAATGTTGTCCATGATATGCTAATACTTAACATTGATGCCTGGCCTAGTGATCCAAAGGACATGGTGGACTTTGGAAGAAAAAAAATTGAATGCCGGGTTGAGTGGTTCTGACCCCTGTTACAATAAACAGGCTGTAACATCAAAGCAGTCCAAGACCAACGGGTATCAATGAAAATGCTGGTGAAGACCCAATTCCAGAAGTTGGAATTTGTCAACTTGTGGCAAACCTTTCTTACAAAAGCCCCCTATAAAGGTAACTTTAAAGATGTCTTGAACCTAGTGAAAATCCTTTGTGCTGCCGATTACGGCAGCCCAATGTGAACACGTATCTGTACAGAATTGGGTCAAGAACAGCGTGCCAAGTTTCACTGTCAACATCAATGCTGGACAGTGGAGGACTCAATGCACAATGCACGTATCATCAGAGGGTCCACCTGCCGTTAAATTTGACCCTACAGCTTCAACAGATCATTGGTTTTCCTGCGATAAGAGTGAAGGGGAGCAGGCAAGGTGACCAAACTTTAATAACTGACTACTTCAAGTATCTTCAATTTGTAGTACACATTAGCCATGGTTACACTAGCCCTTTTACCTTTTACCCACAGGCAAAGACGTTTTCGCATGTGACCGTTTTCCCGAGAACGAAACTGCCCTAGGGTTATTTCAATGGATACATTAAAAAGAACAAAAGAACTTCCCATGACAGTTCCTGAACTGAAAAGTAAGGCTTATCTGCTCCCTGAGGTGGCTTGGCCAATGATAAAGCAGAACGTAGCTAATACAGGAAATCGGTTGCAGTGCTCTGAGGTGACCTCTGTGGCTAATTTTGCGCCTACTTGTAGCACGAGGTAACATGGCAGGGTTTCGTGCATCACTGTGAGTATTTCTTTCTTTATTTTCATGAGTTTTCCCTTCAGACTGTCAGTTACAAAGTTGATTACGTTATAATCTCTCTGTTTATCTGTTTATAGGAACGCTGGTCAAAATGAACATCCCTACTACAACGGGTATTTATTTGCGGCACGAAACCAAACAAGGCCACAGGGTTTTAACAACACCGATAACACCCTGTATGGTGTTGGAATGGCTCAAAATCAGCCTCCACTGCATTATCCAGCGATGCTAAATCCCTACCTGATTTACCAGAACCCTGTACCTGGTACTAGCAGTCACCTTCAGTTTGAACCTGACAGGGAGGGCACCAGTACAAGTCCAAGTGAATCCTCGAACCAATGTGATGATCATAACAAGTGCAGTAGCTGGTCGTTGACCGAAGAGAGATGCTTAATTGCTGCTTATAAGGAGTTTTACAATAGACTTAAGTCTACAAAAAGCAGTCAAGGCAAGAAGACCATATGGGAAGATATTTTGAAGCAGTTTCAAAGTATGTGCTTTGACAATGGTGTGGAGTCTGAAAAGTCATCAGTGCAGTTAAAGGAGAAGTGGCGGGCGCTCTTGGATAAATACAAAAGTGTATGTGATAACAACAGTCGCATGGGATGGGAACGGAAAACGTTCAAACACTATGAAGACATAGACGAATTTATGGCTTCATCAGACAAAGTAAATCCAAGATTTGACAAGGAAACGAAAGCCCACAAACAAGATTGTAGCTCTGATGATACCGATGATATTCTATCGACCAGAAATCAAGATTGTGGTAAGAAACCAGAGAAACGGCCAGCCACCTCTGCTGAAAGCAATAGCGCGGAAGCAGAAAAAACTGGAAAAACTGGGCAAAAGGAGGAAAAAGGACCAAAGAAGAGAAAGAAAACGCTTAGCGGCGATGACATGGAGCTAGCAATCCTTGACATGATGAAGTCTCAGCAAGAATCCATCCAAAGATCCGAGGAGAATGACAAGAGAGTTTTTCAAGCTCTCCTCAAATCAGAGACATATTTGCTTCTAAAAAGTATGTTTTAGTTCAGTGTTTTTATTCCAAAGAAAAAAAACAGGAACAGTTTACTTGTTGCAAAAATAAGTTTTAATTGATCTTGAATAGCATTTTGGACACTGAAATGCAGTGCTGTAAAATGGTTACAACCACTATTTCTTCAGGATAAAATACGTTACAGTTTTTTAGCAAACATAATTTTCTTATTTCTTGTAATTATTCTGTGTAATTTCTACACTATTTTGATTGATTTTATATTACTAGATATATATTTTTTATTCGATCTGCTATTACTTTCAGGTTCAGATCAATCTGATCAGGTATATAATTGCTTAAATAAATTGCGAATCACAATATAACTATTTCGTAACCTTGTATAATTTAGGACAAAACAAGGACAAAATCAAGGGATACTGCTTATCGATTTACAACGTATTGAACAATGGCTTGTAAAATCGCAGCTGCAGCCTGGGAGGGGGGGCCGCGGTCATCATCATCGTCATCATCACTATCATCTATGTTGAGTTTATCTCCTCTTAAAACAAAAATGTTATGTAGCACTTAGCACGCAATGATAGTTTCAGGTATTCTGTCACTGTCCTCGTCTAGGCGCTTAAGTAAAACCCTCCATCTTCCTTTGGTCATAACAAATGCGTGTTCTGATACAATTCTCACCTAAGATACCTCTCGGTTGAACTTCCTCTGGTCGCGCATAAGTCCACTATTATCCTTAAATGGTCGGATAAGCCAGGTTTTGTTTGGATAAGCAGTGTCTCCCACAATAAGTGGGCGCACTACAGTTCCGCCTAAGTCAAATGTGGGTTCCATTAGAATATTCTCATCTTCAGCAGCCCAATAAACGTCAGTTAAACGTAGCATCTGAGCATCATGTAGACTTCCGGGAAAACCAGTGGCAACGGATAAATAGAGGCCAGAGGCATCAACTATTCCCTGTACTAAAAAACGGTAGAAATGTTTCCGGTTAAAGTAGTCTTCATGGTTAATTTTCGGGGCCTCAATAGGTATATGGCTTCCATTTATTGCTCAAGCTACATTAGGTAATTTACTTTTATTGTCGAAGCTTTTAATTTTTTTAGCTATCTCTGATGCAGTAGATGGAAACTTGATAAACTCATCTTGATGTCGGCAGATTTCTTGTACAAATTCATGGCAACACTTTACCATCAGTCCACACAACGGTAGCACTCTCCAGTAGCTAGTCGCTAGAGACTTGCACTGACGCACTTTGGAACTGGAATGGCATCTCGCTTCCTAGTGTTTTGTTGCTGGAGCGCTGGTCCAACAAGCTGGCATATATATTCAAAGGTATCATGAGAAACTCTAAAGTTTTCCTTCCACCAGTGATCCAGTGCATTGTTATTTAGAAGTTGCTGAAACCAATTCTGTGGTCGTGGAAATACCCAAGATCTTCTTGGCCGGCGAGCAAGTTCGCGTCGAGCTCGTAAATGTAAATAAAATGCCGACAAACCTTGAAGGTAGCGTAGTTGAAGGCACCTACTTCTGTGTCTTCTCGCAAAAAACTGCTGGAGGGTTATATTTATGAGGGATTGTCGAATAATAAGCAGGAGAATCACTAAAATTAGGCTTATTACATCTCGATTCGTGTCATCCATGTTGATCTGCAAGGTCAGTTATCTCACATGTAATTAGATTTCACCCTGAGGGGTGCCTTTTACTGTGTAACCGCATCCCCAAAAGTAACATGAAACCTGAGCTGAACCAAACCCAAGCCATTTACCCTCCGGAAAGCCCCAAACCCAAGATGTGTGTAACCACTACTATTGTTAAGTCTAGAAAAGTCAATAATTGCATGTCAGTCGTACATGTAAGCTAAAGAGGACGTTTCAAAACGTTATTTCAAGCAAGGAAACTCTGGTTGGTTATGCTCCGTGTTTGAATGATAAGTTCCTGTTTTCACTGGCAAATGTTTCAAAATAATGGTTTACTAAATTTTTTTATCTAGCTTAATCGGTCATCAACTGTGATAGGCTATCATGAATCACTTTGGAACATTTAATACCCAAACGTTTTTTTTTTGTTTTTTAATTGTAAAAGTTTCTGTTGTCCCTGAGGTTAGTTGACCAAATACTATTTTTATTGTTGAAAATGATCAACTTCCTTAATAATTGAGTTATGGAAATGTTTTCCAATGTAGACGTTATTTAAGTACACCAAATATTCAGTATATATCTGACATGTTGTTCTTGGCTAAAGTAACCCAGCAATGCTCTTATTACTTTGTTCGCTTACTGCGTAAGGTAAGATTTTCATGCAGAAGTCTTCAGGAGTTTTTTTGTCCTGTTTTTATGTTGTAAGTCATTCCAGATTGAGTACTTCGGTGTGTCCCCCAACAGTAACCACAATCCACAAGAAGCCGAACAACAACCCTAATTAAATGAGGCTTTAGTCCGAGTTTCTATTCTTGTACTATCTGGCGACTGCATTTTTGCATTTGGCAACCATTTTTTCTTTGAGCAATTTTGGGCAACTTAAAATTTATTTTAATTTCGAGCCCTGTAAAAGAGATTGCTCGTCCAGTAGAAATGCAAATTAACTCATTTAGGATGGTGTGAGATTTATAGTTGCTAAGCAACTCCCCATTTAAATGCAAACTGCTGGGCATTTGACATCTCAACTCAGTGCAATCTATAATTACTCTGGTAGAGCTGTATTTTTGTTTAAAATCTTCAGGCAAGGTGACATCAATAGCCTTCTTTGAAGGCCAAATGTTTATCTGCCCTAAGAAGTTCATCCAAGTAATACCAATTCTGCTAACTGTTGATATTGAAACATGAAAAAGGTGGGCCAAGTGCTTTTCAGGAAAACATCACAAGGAAAAATTCATCGTTCGTTTCCGTGATCTACTTCTGCCCCTTTTGTTTTCACTTGTTCCGTCCTCATCATTAACATCTGAAGACACATTTGATTTAGAAGAAAGCCAACAATTAATGTTTTCGCCCTTGTCACCAGGGTTGAGGTATTTAAAAACGGCCATGCACACATCGCAACTAGTAAATCCAGTGTAAAAGTTGATGGCACTGCTGTTGTTTTGACATCTTTCTACACTAAACAGTTGATTTTGCAGAGCTTCAATTCGCCTATGGGCCTTTTCAAGCTCACTTTTAAGATCTGCTAGTTGTTGTCGTAGAGCTGTATCAATATCCTCCTGTATCTCATCTGTTTGAGTCTGTGCATCAATTCTCACATTTTCACAATGGGTCACACATTCTTCTTCAGCTTCATCCACTAAATTTTCCAAGTAATTTAGATCCTCTTGCGGTTCAGGTTCTTGAAAAATAATGCAGCTTGTTTCTGTGAGTTTCTCATTGGGTTGGTGCCTTATGCTTTTGCAGAAGTCCTTCTTTCGCTTATGAGGGTCTTAACAAAACCACTGTCTCTGAAATACCTGGAACAAACCTTTGTTGTGTCTTTTATTTCAAAGTGTTCTCCGACATCTGTTCTGATGGCATGAATCTGTTTCTTTAGCCACATCTCTCCATCAGGAAACTTAAAAAAAAGACATCTTATCGTTATTTTCGTCCCAATAACCTTTCTTTGTCAGTTCACCTCTTGCATTATTCTCTGTGATTGGTTGATGTACGCAACATGGTTGCATGGGCTGCAAGGATATGATTGGCTTTTTTGGGGTACCTTACTACTAAAAAGTCAAAGAGCTGTTGTTGTGGTGCCGTTGTTATAGCCACAAAGGAAATATCAATTTTCTTCTTCCTCATTTGAGCTTGCTTTTCTACTGTACATATTGGTTTCGTTTTGACATTGCTTCACTTTGCATCATTCTTTTTCTTTGTTTTTCACTTTGTTCTTAGACATTGCTTGGTTTCGTTGTAACATGGCCATGATCCTTCTATAAACACAAAACAGGGGTTTGGAGAAAGCATGACGGAAGAATGGAGAAGGATGAGAGATCAAGGTGACATTGTGGCAGTTGTATCTATGGACTTGTCAAAGGCGTTTGATGTAATCCAACACTCTCTTCTTCTTGCCAAGCTCAAAGCCTACAGATTAGTCCAAGCACATTGTGCCCTGCTTAAGGAGTACCTTTCCTCAAGGAATCAGAGGGTCAAGATGGAGGATACTTTTTTAGGGTGGCAACATGCAAGACGAGGCGTGCCTCAGGGAAGTGTCCTCGGTCCCACGTTTTTTAATATTCTCATAAATGACATTTTCTTGTTTTGCAGGGATGTCAAGCTAAATGCTTATGCAGACAATAGCCAAATATATTCATCGGACAGTGATCCAGTTGCGCTAGATAGGCACATGCGTAACGCAGTCGAGACAGCAAAATGGTGGTATCGGCCAAATGGAATGTTGGGCAATGAAAGCAAACATCCAGTCAGGCTTTGATCCTGGGAAGATCGTAACACGCCTTCTTGTTTCCTACAAAGGACTCAATCAACATTTTAGGAATGAACATTGATAACAATTTAAATTTTCACAATTACTATCTCTTATTTGCAAACAAGTCAACAACCAGTTTAATGTAATGCTTAGGTTCAGAAACCTTATTTCCAGTGCTTAGGTTCAGAAACCTCATTTCCAGAGACATCTTAGTGAAACTGTATAAGGCCTACATACTCCCTCATTTTGATTATTACTCAACAGTTTGGCACTTTTGCAGTGCAAACAACAGGGATAAAATAGAAGCTCTTAACAAAAGGATTCTGAGGTTCATTTTAAGCGACTTTGAATCACCTTATAATGTGCTGCTTCCCAACTTCAGTGTCAACGCATCTGTAAATTCCTTACTATTTTGTACAAAAGTCCATTTTTCACTAGCTATCTGGCCTATATGGGAAACACGTTCTCGTTCCGTTCTACTTCATACAACCTGCATGGAAACTATATACTGGAAATGCCCAAACCTAAAAATACAACTTTTGGTCACCTTTACTTATCTGGCAACAAAACAATGGAATTCTCTACCCAATTTTACTCAGGTTATGTACATGTAACTTCTCAGAGTTCAAAAAGCACATCAGCAAAGCCATTTCAAGAAACATGTTAATGACAATTTTATAATTAGTTAATCTAAGATAATTGTAAATATGTAAATAGCAATTTCTGTTTTAATTTTTCATTATTAAATATTTTGTTCTCGGAAATATTAGCTTGTCAAGCTAATCTGAAATTTGAGCTTAAATAAAGTTTATGATGGATGTATGTATGTATGTATGTATGGTGAATGTTCGTGATACCAAAAGTACACATTCAACACATTGGAAGCCAGCTAAATATCAGAGATTTGGCTTCCATTTCCAGTTTTGATTTTTGATGATGTTCCACCCTCAAGACTCATTTCAATTATCTTGTGACAAAATTGAAGATTATAATGGACAGTGCTTCAAGGAGATGCTCTCCACTTTACTTGGGTCACAGAATAGCATGGCTGTTGTGGTGGATGTATCAGATATATCTTATGCTATACTTGGTTTTCCTTCAACCAATAACACCATGGGATATAACCATGTGAAGATCTTGGATGAGATTTGACCTGCAGCTCTAAAGACACTGACTGCAGGTATTTTGTAGCAAAGGGAAGGTACAAACGGGCAAGAGATTTTGCATCCATCTCCACACTATCTTCTGCACCAGAGGCTACTGCCAAGAACATGCCACCAGCACAAGCACTTCTCCTATAGCTGATCCTCTTCCCAGTGCCTCATTAGCTTCATCTTTACCGTTACAACATATGAAAACCATGGAACTAAACTCAAGCCGGCAGTTGCCTTACGATTTTATCTCCCTTGTACTTCTGAATGCAATCGATGCTTGCAATGCTACTTCTTGTCCTCTTTATTGTACCCCACAGCTTACATGTATGCTTGTGGGTTATGCGGGCAGTTTTTGCTTCAGTCAATCTGATAGCTCTTTCCGAAAGGTGCGTACTACCTCGAGTTGATATGCATCTCTCATATCGTGCATTTACATGCACTAGCATACATTCGCCATGTTCCCGCTCTCAATGTGGCCTAACTAGTCTCACCCTGATGCTAGTAGTTACCATTCCACCCAAGTGCCCGCCATTATGAGTGTATGTTATTATAAGAGTTTAGAAGAAACTGTATTCTATTCTGAATTCTTAATATTTTCTTTTCTATGAGACCTACAGGCATCTTCCTTATATTTAACGCTTTTGCTAAAGTAATTAAAATAAATACATGTATTTATCTATTTACAGTTTAATAATGATACTACAATTATACAGTCTTATGTAATTCCTCAAATCCCACCTTGTGAGAAACAATGTTGCAAACGAGTTACCTCCATTTCATTGTGTCCCATCACACAACTGGAACTTCATCCTGAATGCAAAGCTAATTTACCTTGTTTCATTTTGCACAGCTTATTATAATACTATTATATTAGTAATGTCAGTAACTTGTTGCCTTTTCTCCAATGATTCATATTGTTATTGCAAATTCACAATAGCATAGTTTGTGCCTCTTCAAACTAAAAGGGATTCAGGCTCATGTACAAAGGTCCGTTTTTGTTACAGACATGATATAATGTTCAAAAGGAAAATGTTTTTCAACCTAATTCAATCTAATTTAGCATGTTGCCAACTGCCCCCTTACACTCAGCGGACTGTGCCCAAAATTGGAACTTAGCCCCCCACATACCGCAGGGACTTGACCATGTGCTCGAGAGATCTGCAATCTTGTTGTGTTATGTTTGTTTGTTGGACATTAAACCTACGCCATATCACTTGGATCCTTTTGCGTTACCTTTGTTTTGTTTGGATAACCTTACCCACATAACAAGAACATTCAAAATGGCCCAAAAACCTTTCCTAAATATTTAACTTTGACTTGCATTTAGTCAGTTTTTTATAGTTAAAGAAATTTTCTGAAATTAAGGTACCCTGATATAATTATATGCAATATTACAGCTTGGTACCATAGCTACTTAAACTCTTTGCCATTAACCACAAAACAAACTTTTGACAAATTATTTTCGAACACTTTGGAGTATCCCTTTCAAAATATCCATAGTTGGGTATAAAAAGATATCTTTGAAATTTTGACATTTTGGCTACTCTAAAATGGAATGGCCCTCATAAATAAATGGTAGATTAAACCGTTACAAGGCTTTCTTATAGTGTTTGTTTGCTGTTTGTTTACTGTTAAGTTTTTGCTTATTTAAACGGTCAACCCTTGTTGCATGTTTTCCTGTGAAAGGTAGCCTTTAAAGCTAAAAGTGAATTTGAACCAAATCAAAAAAATGACTTCACCTTTAGCAACAACTACTTTAACAGCTGTAAAGGCAATTTCAAACCATTCAGCCTCACCCTGCAAGAAAAAGAACCATCTTGATCCATGCTATGAGCCTAGTACACCTGTGACATTGAAGACAACAATTCAAAGCCAGTGATAACTTGAATTGGAGAAATCTCAATGTGAATATTTTCTTGATTACTTTATCCATTATTTTTTTTTTACCTTTACTTACTCTTGGTAAATCATTAACTTGTTACTTATTTACTTTCTTCCCAAATTGTATACATTGTATTCATATTTTTGAAATTTCTTCCTCTTCTGCTAAGTATCTATCTATAATTACTCTACATCATTTTAGAACCAGCAGTTGCATTTTATGTTTTATTACCATGCCCGTTTGGATTCACCCTTATCATGTGGTCTTGTGTGGAAGACTTGGAAGATGAGTCCAACAGTAGATGCCAGTCTGGCATTTCTCAGGACTTGACCATCTGAAATGTCCACCAATACATGTACATCTTGCATTCAGGAATTTGTATCCAGGTAATTTTGTACTGATTTAGAAACTGCTTCCCTTTTCAGAGAATATCATCTCATTTATAAACATAAGGTTACCAGCCAAGAACCATGCCACTTTAAGTACATGTGCATGTTGCAAAGGTTGTTTAAAGTGAGAGTAACCAACAAAGAGGACTGATACAACAAAATTAATAATGAGCAATTAACAGTGACACATCTCTCAGACAGGCTCTTCGTCCACAGTTTTGAAATCCAATTGTAAGTGTAGGTTTTTGTAGAGGAAGGAAACTGGAGAACCCAGAAAAAAATACCTACTGGCCAAGGCCAGAACCAACAACTCAAACCACTTATGACAACAGGTCCAGGATGCAAACCCAATCCACATTGGTGGGAGACAAGCACTCTCACCACTGTGCCATTTGTGCTCCCCAAACTGATGTTTCATACAAAATGTAGCAAAAAGGACACATTCATGCAATTTAACATCTGTTAAATTTGAACTTTACTTGTGGGGACACAAGCAAGCAACAGAGAAATTCTAAATTCCTGAAAGCCTCTTAGCAGTGTGAAAGGAAACTGAAAATTTATAACGTACATTTATGGCCGGGCATCCAAGCACAACAAATGAAACTGGGTAAAGCCACATGAAAAGAAAAGAATGTTCTAGTCAAGTTTGGTTTAAACCTTGGGAAAGAGGTAACACAAATAACACCAACATCTATGTTGTACCTTGTTCATCCTCATGTAAATCCAAACTGTGTGCATCTTGCACCACCTCTGTGAAGCCAATTTTGAACCAAACCAAAAAACATCTACACCCAAAAACAAGAATAATCTTAAACCATGTTATGTACCTAGTGCACCTGTGACATTGAGACAACTTAAAACCCCTGATAGCTTGCATTGCAAAAATCAATTGAACTTTTCTGTGATTGATTTATTCATTTAACATGTTTATGTTTATGTCATTTTATTAAATAATTGACTCATTTATTATCTACTGACTTTCCAATAGTCATCTTGTCTTCAATTGTTACCTCTTTTGCATATCCTTAATTACTTTAAATTAAAGAACTTTGCTTTGAGTAGCTTTGCCACTTTTGATCACATGGCACATTAAACTTCTACATAGATCCTACTTAGAATACGATCAGTGATGTGTGAACTTTTGTGGAAGAACACAACAATAATTATAATAACAATTATAACATCAAACAATTTGATAAGGAACTACCCTAATATTATCCATTAACGTTGCCAAATACAGTATCCAAGCAGTGAAAGAAAAAATCTCAATGCACGAAACAAAAAGACTCCAAACTCAGTCATGAAGATAGTGTAGTCTAAAAATAGATAATGACTGCAATACTTACAAGGCACACAACAGTTTTAATGTGAATAATAGCAGAGATTCTGCACGCCAAAAGGTGCAAGAGCAGATCCCCATACTTCAGAAAGTTTGGTAATCCAAAGATATCCAAACATTTGGTTGTCACCAAAGGATGTCAAATATCACAGGAAAGTTTTGCTCACTAGTAACTGGAGAGACAGCTTAGAGATGCAAAAGCATTTAGAGATCAGCAGATGTGCAAGAACGGCAAGATGAAAAGCTGCTAGTTCCAGAAGCTTGCGAGCATGGGATGGCCGTGTGTTCGTCATCCAAGTGAAGGTCTCACTCCCAGCTAGGCTTCATATTACAATAAAAATTCTGAGTAAAATAATATTATAAAATAAGTCATGGTTGTACTACTGTTAGTAATGGAGATCTTTAAGAATTGTTTACCCTTACAAGTCCCAAAGAACTATGCAACAAAGGCAATGAGAATGGAACAGAGAACACCCAATACTTTTATAACAAATAACCACGAGGTGGCTGGAATGGATCATCAATTGAAATGTGTGGCTTATCCACAGCTGCATATCCAGTAACAGAAAGGTGTGTTTTGATTGAAATTTCCCCACAAGTTGCGTGTAGTACACAGACTGGAGATGTTTTTATTTTGTTTGTGGAACAAACTGAACTTGCTGTCTTCATCATACGGTAAGTACATTCTAATTTTCTGCATATATAATTGAACTCAAGAGAACAAAGTTGCTTGAAACCCCTTCACAAATTTTGGCCATATGAGATTCAAGTAGCATACATCATAGATAACACTGTACCCTTTTAAACGGCAATCTTTACTGTATTCTCTGGCACAAATTTACAAAGAAACACAGGAATCCTAAATTATCCTGTGTAAGTTATGTGACAGTTTTTTCATACATGGATCAGTCACAAGAAGTAAATTACGCAAATGCAAGTGAACTGCCATTCAAAACTTAGTTTTGTGCATAGACTAGGAAATTATCATTAGTTCTCACGATTTTTTGTTAGCTTATCGAAAATTCATAGACATATTGTTCGTTCTAGCAAATTATCACTTAATACAGTCTGTACAGTGTGTAGGTCACAAAATTTCAATTGAGTTTTGAGACAACTTTTGTCAAAAACACATGAGAACAATGAACAAAAATAAATTTGCACATTTCACAACTGTTGACACATTTGAGAACCAAGTTTGGAAACTAAAACTTGAAAGATCAAAGGAAACTGTGAATGTAATACATTCTATTATGGTAAAATGTCTATTCTTCAGATGAAGTTATCTAAAATACATGTATATTCCATAAGGTGAACATTGACTGCTGTTGTACCCTGTACACCCTGTTTGTTTCCACTTTTTTTGCTCTAAGTATAGAACAGTTTAAGGATAACTCAGCATTGTTCAATTTGCACTTTGTTTACGCAATCATAATACTCATTAATCTGAATAATTTTGAATATCCCACCAAAATCCGTCTGTGAACACAGGCTAACCAAAATCAGCTCTTACCAGATTTGCTTTCATTCTCAGAGAGAATGAAATCTCATGGGTAATTAGTTTTTGGTGAAATTTGAATGTTCTGTGAAGTGACAAAGAATTCATCAGTTTTGTTTTTCCAAAGGGATCTTCTAAAGTGTTAATAAAAGTTTTGTTTCCACTTTATTTTTATTATTCACCTTATATTATTTTATGTAAATGAAACAAGTTCTTTTAGATCTTATAACTGTACTTTTTTAACTCCTCTGTTTGCGCTCATAAAACGTTACCTGAAATCTGACCACTTCTTTGTAAAATTGAAGTGATATTCCAGAGATGTCACTGACAAATTACTTTGTGCTATAATAAACTCGCTTTGATAAACATTAACATTACACAACATAAAGCGTAGAATATTCATAAATTTTCAGCATGTCTTAACAGCTTTAGATGAATAAACATCATAAGTTGTGTCATTCGAAAGCTGGCCGAGAGAGGTTTGGGTCTGCTCACTGACATAAGAAAAATAAAAAATAAACCAAGGGTAGATTAAGAACTGCGCTCGGCCCATGGATGCGCAGTTAAAAACAAACACACATTCTCCACGACTTCCACTGTTATGTTCTTGCCTTTTATAGGCTTGCCCATCTTTCAATGTCAAGCAGAACCAGGACTCAACCTAAACGTTTGTTGCCAGTGGGCTTATTGTAGTTCTAACTTGCCAAAGAGCTCTTTCTGCTGGCCATAAATTTTTTGTTCCTAAAACAGACACAAAAACCCACCATTTCGTTTATGACAAATTTTTAACCTTCAGGCATTCCAACATACATGTACTTTAGAAGAGCAAGCTAGAAACTAATCTTTGGAAAATGCCTGATTACTAAGCTATGGAGGTTCCACAAATGCAACAATAAATTATGCACTCAAAATAGGCGAACATACTTGGAAAACTTTATAAATCTTAATGAAAAAATACCTGCCAGCCAATACCATAAAATAGATTGAGTGCATGTCAAAATTGACAAATATGATGTGCATCAAAATTACCATTTAAGAGCTTACATTGCTGGAAAGACTGATTAGCTTTAGATTTCACTGTTGTTTGGTACATTCAAAAGGCTTTATTATCAATTTTGTTGCCGTTACTGTTGTGTGGAATAAGAACTAAGTTATAGAACCCAAGCACTCAGGGAACATCTTTATATGGTGTCAGAAACTGGATGTGAACATATTTGATGACAATTCAGCTCGTTATCACACTGGTGAAAGTGGAAGAGTGAATAACATGGTCAATTGACCGACCGAAATAGCTGCCAGCACCTCGTTTTCAACAAGGGTCCCTCCATGGACTGGAGCACGGAGGACAACCTATACAGCCACTTCAAAAATTAATGTGAAAACAGAGATGTGAACTGCTATTCACTGGCCCGATGGTAAAAATAGAAAATGAAATACATGTACAGTGCAAAGACCTTCTGTACTGATCAGGTGAACACGGAATGGAGCTATTCAACAACTGGAATCTATCAGCAGATGACCAGACAGAAATGTGTGCAAGAGAGATCAGTTAAATGCACCAGGTGAAAGAAGGAAACCCCAGAGCAACAACAATCAATTAGGCAAAACACAAAGGTGCAGGAATTGAGATTGGGGTCCCCAAGCATGTGATCAGTGCCCTGAAAAGAAACGAACCTGTCACTACTGCCAGGACCTAGCCAAGGTATGCCTGTCAAACCTTAGAAAGAAGAGTGTGCATGAAATTGAAGCTTCTAGTAGTAACAATGCTTCGACAAAACCAGAGCTCACCCAGCAGTTAAGCGACTGAGTGTTTTTGCCGGCCAAGCAGAACAGCTGGTGGCTCAGAGCCGAGTCGTAAGAGAGTGCAACTGAAACCCTCGGGTGGAACAGCACTAGCCTGTGGAGAACAGTTGGAGAACAATCAAGTTGCTACCTCTCCTCAGCCTACCAAACCTACATGTATGGTCATGTCCCATCAAGTTCTGCCACCAAAGTCACCACAGACACCCCTCAAACCAGCTCAACCCACTGAAAATAGTGATGGGCTACCCATGACAACAAGAAGCAGAAGTGTGGTGAAGAAGCATTCCAGACTGATAGAACATTTTGGTTAAGAACATTAAGAACATTTAAAACATTTCAGTTGAGCCATTAAGAACTCTGTCGTTGGACTTTCAGGGTGGAGATGTAAACATATTAGATCTGCGGCCTTAGCACACGTGCATGCACCACCTTCGGGAGATGGTTTGGTTCGAGTTGGCCTCGTGTTCAATATTGTTTACATGTTGTTTTACCATTGTGTGGAATAACCCAAGGAGTCGGGGAAACATCTTTACAGTAGTAATTAAAGATTAGGAGTGTGTTTGACATGGTCACTTTAATATATGTATATATGTTACAGGTCTAAATTAAATTCAGGTCAAAATTAAATTCCTTTGTCTCTTAACCCTATTTATTCAGGTTGGAAGACAAAGCAAATTGAGAATCAAACTAGCTAGGTTAAAATAATTTTGACCTGTAACATGTGGCTAAATTTAATTGAGGTGTAGTTAAAATCAAGACAATGCAGGCAGCGGTATTCTCCATGGCGGCTCACCTCTGCCGCGGGGCACCTGGTAAGTGATATGGCTTGAACTTTGTACCAAGGGGGTTTCAGTGACACATTGTGCAATCAATTGCGTTCTTGCCTTTGCTAGCTTTCGTGCTGTCCTGCTTGTGTTTTTTGCCGAGTTTCTTCGCCGTGTTTCCTGTCAGCCAACAAAAGATGCACCGCCAAACCAACAACAGTATCCAGACAATGTTGTTTTTGCCAAAAGCTGGCTCTGTTGAGGAAAATGATTGACTGAGCGATGGCACTCCCATGTCAGGCGACATTGCTCCTTCATCCCCCTCGATCGTAGGTGATGTTGGAGCCGGCACTTTGACACCAAATACTTTGTCGCTTTACCCAGAAATCCTTGCCGCAATTACACAAGCAGTTCAGGCAGCCATTGCAGCACAGGGGGAAAAATCCTTACCAAAACATTCTTCAGGAACGACCCCAACTTGACCGTGCGGAACATACTCGCAAGTTTACAGTCTTCAGCGGCAAATCTGATGGCTTTAGGCTATCCTCCCACTCTGGCCGCCAGTAATAGTATTGTTGTTCCAACGTTTGTTACCATGTTTTGCACCCCCAGCATATCACTGGCTAGTTTGAGCTAGCAAACATGTTGGTGGCTTTGGTAGGCGGCGCTGTTTCATCAACCGCCTTCAACCCTTCCCCTATCAATCAGCCGTTGGTGGTCGGCCCAGGGTCCTCACTTGTCCCACCAAAGCTGGTTGCCCAAATCACGGTAGAAAAATTGATCAAGTTAAGCAACTTGCTCTCCGCCAATCTGCAACAGACCGAGCCCAAGCCTCAACTGCTGCTGGACAGCCATTTAGTTCTTATGGCTCAACCCAAAAAACAACAACAGCGCATCCAGGAAATGGTGAGCTGGTTAGAGGTGTTTACGATCTACACGCTGGTTATGGTGTCTAGATTCTCCCATCGGTGGAGAGGCCTCACGCAATACAAACTGCTGATTTTGCCGACTTACCACCACTTTTCAGGGCAGGTCTGGCTCGACTTTGACAAGGCCTTTCGTGAACACGCCACGGCCACCAATTTCACGGACTGGTCAAACATTAATGCACAGCTCTTCAGCTTTCACTCTGCAAGTTTCCCGCAATCAACTGGCTCAGGCGACTGGAAGCAAGGCTGAACCGGCGGGTTCCACTTACTCCTTGGTGACTTGCATCTAGTGGAACAAGGGTTGGTGCACAGCCCCATATTCACAGTGTCGCTTCGCCCCACACAGTCGTCTTTGTTCAGGCAATCATCGCTTTCTGTCTTGCCCAAATCAAACTACTCGCCCTGCTGAGGATTCCAAATGTCAAGCTTTGCCTTTTGCCTCATTGAGCTCCTCGAATACCAAATCTCAGTGCAGGTAATGGACACCTGCACCATTGGAGTGTTTCATGGCGTTGACTTTACTCCTTGTTTGCCGTACGAACAATCAATTGTTTTAGGCTGCTTGTTCACTTGTTCTTCTTGTTTTAGTTAACCTTTTGCAGCTTATTAACATTTGTACTGTTCCTGTTAGAGTTTCGCAGACTTAAGTCCGTTCATTCTTAGATCGTTGGGCGTTTGTTGGCCATTATGTCCTTTTTTGTTTACCGTTATTTAGCTCTGTAGCTAATCTTGCCTCTTTAGGCTTATCCTTACTCCCCTTTCACTCGCTGCCATCGTTTTAGGCTGCTTGTTTGCTTGTTTTCTCGTCTTAGCTAACCTTTTGCAACTTATTGACATTAGTACTGTTCCTGTTAGAGTTATGCGGACTTTAGTCTGTTTGTGTTTTAGATCGTTAGGTGTTTGTTGGCCATTAGGTCCTTTTCTATACCATGTTAGTTGTTTAGCTAATTTCGCCTTTTTTAGGCTGATCCTCGCTCCCCTTTCACTTGCTATCATGTTAGTCTGTCTATCGTTCGTTGTTGGTTATCGGCACCCATAGCCTCTTTTTGAATCAAACTAGTTGAGCTTGAGCTGTGGTTCAAAACATTGCCACAACGCTAAAAGTTAGTCACCAGTAGGCGACTGGCTTTGAAATTCTGGTTGCCAATGCTAAATTTTGGACCCTGTTCAATCATATGATACAGGCTTTTTAAGTTGCACCCAATTTGCAGCTAGTTGTTATTTTTTCTCCTTGATTATACACCTGACGATTTTTCACTTGCCAGAAAACTTCGTGACAGTAAGACTTGAATTGCAGACAACTTCAGTTTTTGTTATTGTCAATGAATGATCTTACAGGGTGTATATTCTTGGTGATTAATAGACAGATTTCGATATTTTCAGTTTCAGCCTCAAACAGAAGACACCAACACCAAGGCTCTGAGAAAACAAAATATAGAATTTAACATGCGGTTTATTCTCTAGAGCCTCACATCCTTGCCTGTTGTTTCATGCTGAATCTCTATAAATTACATCCAAATTGGTCTTTCTTTAACCAGCTGTTGATCATTAATTAATAATCAAGCATTTCGACAAATGCCCAAGACTAGTGTCAGCTACACATAAGCCGCCATCTTAGGTTTGATTTGTTTTAATTGTTATTGTTATGGTAAAGAGTTTTGTGGGGATGTCATTGACCAATTTATGGCTTCTCGATTTAATCAAATATATTAAGTCTGTGTAGCCCCCAGAGGTTAAATCTGTTTAAGGTATTTTGAAGCTGGTTTATCTTTGACCAGCCATTGATCATTTAATAATCAAGCATTTTGAGGAATGCCCAAGACTAGTGGTTAGCTACACAAAAGGGATCCACTCTTAGGTTTGACTTATTTGTTATAGTTATGGTAAAGTGTATTGTGAGGATTATGATTCATGACTGATTTATAATACAGTTAAATGTAATTTAACATAGTTAACGACTAGGAGCAAGAGCCTAGTCATTAGCGTGTTTCTAGTGTGTCAGGCGTTTGTAGCGTTAAGCGTTTGGCATATGTTTGTTAGTAGCGTTTTGGTGGTGTTCACATGGTTGCTGAAGTGCTGGGTCGAGTCTTGTCCAGCGGTGTCTCCCTTTGGTACATGCGTAGCTATTTCATGTGCTTGCGTTTGTTGTGCGTAGTTCGATCAGCGTGGCATTTGTGTTAGTTTGTAGTAGCATTCTCAGCGTTCCCTTCCCTCCCTCCCCGGGGTTTGGGCCATTTACTGGGACCTAGTGTTCAGTTTTCTTCCACTGAGCCTTTTGGGCTCGAGTGTGACGGGTGCTCGGGTTTGGGGGCCCGATACGGGGGGCTCATGGCTGGGTTGCGGGTTTGGGCAGGCCAGTCGGGTGTTCTGGCGCCTTGGGGGTGTGATTGCGATTGCAGCCCCCGGGCCCCTTGGGCACCTAATCTCCACTTGCGAC
>Ga0126337_10000500_pt1 | contig 20022 bp, 19 predicted proteins | sample DipCmetagenome_FD_92527 | JGI IMG/M metagenome (GOLD analysis project Ga0126337, IMG submission 92527) | Coral microbial communities from La Bocana,Puerto Morelos, Mexico - Diploria C A metagenome | ecosystem: Host-associated > Invertebrates > Cnidaria > Coral | place: La Bocana,Puerto Morelos...
AAGCCTCTGCAAAAGAGGCAGAATTCCAGCTTGCAAAATTGGAAGCCTCTGTAAAAGAAGCAGAAGAAGCAAAGAAAGTGGAAGCCTTTGCAAAAGAGGCAAAAGAAGCCCCTGAAAAAGGGGCAGCAGAAGCCAAGCCAGCCTCTGCAAAAGAGGCAGAAAAAGACAGCAAGGCAGCCTCTGCAAAAGAGGTAGAAAAAGACAGCAAGGCAGCCTCTGCAAAAGAGGTAGAAAAAGACAACAAGGCAGACTTTGCAAAAGAGGCAACTTTGACAACCAAAGCAGAAAAAGCTTCTGAAAAAGAGGCAGGAAAGGACAGCAAGGCAACCTTTGCAAAAGAGGTAACCTTGAAAAGCAATGCAGAGACAGCCTCTGAAAAAGAAACAGGGAAAGGCAAAAAGGCAGCCACTGAAAAAGCAATGGCACCCAAGGCCACATACAAGGAAGTCCTGCAGGGCTGGCAGGAAAGGGAAAAGGAAGCCCATGAGGAGCAGCAGTGGAAGAAAGAGGAAAAAAAGACATGCCAAGCCAGAAGCCAGCAAGCCAGGAGGGTATGTTGCTTTGGGAACCTCCTCATCCAGCAGCTCATCACCCATCCCAGCCAAGCCAAAGCCACCTCTTGAAAAAAGAGTGAAACAACTGCCTGTGAAGAAGATAGCAGTGGGTTGGCATGGTGTGTTTGAGGTGAAGCGGAATGGCAGGGATGTCATTCCTGATTCCCACATCAGGGCCTTGTGGGATTTAGAGGGTGATGGGTGGCACACAACCCTCCTGTCCTATGCAGGCTGGAAAAGGGAGCAGCAGGTGAGGGCCAAACTCAATGAGATGCATGTCTCATTTGATGAGATCATCTTTGTGAAAGAAAGGACAGGCAGCAGCGGGAAAGCTGCCAAAGCCTTGGAAAAAGGCATCACCCACATCATTGATGACAATGGTGACATTTTGTGGGAGTCCTTGGAAAAAGGGCTGGAAATCCTACCTGTCATGAGCAAGTGGGATGAGCACTGGTGGGCACCCACCAGTAAGGGCATTGCAAGCCACTATGACTTCCCAGCTGCAGTCAAAGCTTTGATTGCAGGGGAGACATATGTGGTTTGAGCCTTTGAAAAAAGGCAAATGCAATTGTCACAAAAGCCTTTGAAAAAAAAGGCAAGGAGAACTTTAGAGACCAGCCTTTGAAAAAAAGGTAAGGCAAACCCATGCTACCAACCTTTGTGAAAAAAGGCAGACAAACATGACTTCAGTGGCTATAGCCTTTGAAAAAAAGGCAAAATGACACCTTGGGAATAGCCTTTGTGAAAAAAGGTATTGTGTTTTGGAAGAAGGTTGGAAGGCCACTCCCTGGAGCCCTTGAAAAAAAAGGCATTAATTCAAACAGCTGCATGTCAAAGCATGGTTGGATATGTTTTTTTGCGAGCAATTAAAAGAAGTAAAGTCATTTTTTTGCAGAAAAATCAAAACAACATATTGCAGGTTTCATTTTTTGATATCATATCCAACCATGTTGTGTTTTTAAAAAGCAGTTTTTTCTGGCAGTTGGGTGAGTGATCCCTCCAAAAAGGAGGATCCTTTGAAAAAAAGGAGGCTTGCCCAGCTGCCAGGCTGCAAACCTGATCCGACCAACTGGAGATGGTTAAAAAAAAAAGCTTGTTGGGGAAGGCTAAGGGTAATGAATGTAAATGGCAAAACCTTTGGAAAAAAGATTGTTTTGTTTATGATGGAGTTGGCCCCCCAAACCCTTTGAAACAGTTTTTTGTGATTTAGTTTTGGTAAGGGATTTGGTTTTACTATACCTTAAGGATTTGCATCCTAAAAAAAATTCATTGGTAAGGGATTTGGTTTTACTATACCTTCAGGCTTTGCATCCCAAAAAAATCCATTGGTAAGGGATTTGGTTTTACTATATCTTCAGGATTTGCACCCCAAAAAAAATCCATTGGTAAGGGATTTGGTTTTACTATACCTTCAGGATTTGCATCCCAAAAAATCCATTGGTAAGGGATTTGGTTTTACTATACCTTCAGGATTTTGCATCCCAAAAAAAATCCATTGGTAAGGATTTGGTTTTACTATACCTTCAGGATTTGCATCCAAAAAATCCATTGGAAAAATGGAAAGGGAATTTGGTTTAACTATACCTCTTAGATATCTATCAAAAAAATCCATTGGAAAAATGGAAAGGGAATTTGCTTTTACTATACCTCTGTGATATTTATCCAAAAAATCTTCGAAAAATGGAAAGGGGATTGGTTTTATTTTACCTTTGGGATATCCAAAAAACACACCAAAAATAATAGAGAATGATTTGATTAACTATTTTTTGGACATTTATTTCTTTGGCATCCCCAAATATGGGACATTTAAAAGATGAAATGTAAGGGCTTAAGACCTTGCCACCTCAGAGGTTTCCTTTTTTCAAGGAGTTTTTTGAGGAAAATATAGTTGCAATACTAAGATTTCACCAAAAAAAATAGAATAAAATTAAAAAAATCCAAAGAGAAAAAACTGATCAAAACTGATCAAATCTGATCAAACCTGATCAAACCTGATCAAATCTGATCAAAATAGTGGTTTTGATCAAATTTGATCAGATTTGATCAGTTTTGATCAGATTTGATCAGTTTTGATCAGATTTTTGTTTTTTTTCTGCTAGGTTTTGGTCTGATTTTTTTGTGAAAACATGTTGTGTAGCAGAATTTCGGCTCAAAATTTGGGCAATAGTTTCCAAAACCAAAAGGGCAATCCCTGAAAAAGAGGTATACTTTTTGGAAAAAAAGTGCGCACCAGCAAACTTTGAAAAAAAGTTTCTCTTAAAAAAATGGCAAGGTTTGAGAAAAACTTTTGATGGGAAAAGCTGGAAAAAAGAAATGAAAAAGTAAATAAAGACCACTTGAAAAAAGATGGTCCAAAGAAAGGAAAGGTTTTGAAAAGACCCTTTGCAAAAAAGGGAGCCGCTGCATTGACCAGAAGAAACCTCAACAAACTTGAGGATATGACATTGCAGGAAAAAGGGGCTAAGGCAGCAGAAGAAGAAGAACCAGAAGCTGCTGCAGAATCTTTGAAAAAAATGATGTCGAAGCAGGAGCACTCAAAGGTATGTAGTCAACACCAAACCTATTTGAGAAGCCAATCCAAGCAGCAGCAAAAAGAACATGAAAAAAAAGCAAAAAGGAGAAAAGCCAAGCTGTGGCCCTGTGGTTCTTGGAGAAAAAAGCCCCCAAGTTCCACCACCAGTCCACAGAGGTGGGGGCACAAACCTCCCACTTGCAAAGGGAGAAGTGGGTGAGTTGGAAGAAGTTGTTGGAGGAGCGGACAGAAGATGAGATTTGGGCCCACTTGGACGCAGGGAAGATCAAGGGCACAGAATCTTCAACTTGGGGTGTTTGGGAATACACAGACACTCAAGACGTTGAAAAGTTGAAGAAAGCTTTCAAGGGAAACACTTGGAAGCAAGGAATGGAATACCAGCCTACCTCAGAAGATGAGTTGGTTTTCCAAGAGCAGTGGTCCAAACCTGCCTCCAACATTTTGCAAAGGTTGGACAACACAGGGCATGCCTTGCAAAAAGGCAATGAAAAGGGAAAAGGAAAAGGCAAAGGCAAGGGCCAAGCAGGAGATGGTTTGCCAGCCATCAAAGACAAGGAAGAAGGAGCCTCTGAAAAAGAGGAAGGAGCCTCTGAAAAAGAAGACCCAGATGAAGCAATGAAAGATGCAATGAAAAAAGCAAAAAAGGCAAGGGATATGACTGGTGGTCATGGAGGATGCATTGGTGAAAGCTTCCACCATGCTGACCAAACAAGGAAAGCAGAAGGGCTTTGGGCAGCAGCAAGAGTTGACAAGCCTTGCAAAAAGGCTAAAGGATGTTTGTGCAAAGCAGCGCTTGGGCTTGCCAGCTTTGAAGGAGTTGCTGGTAGAAGTGACCAAAGCCAATAAAGCTGCCAAGGATCATGTGAAGGAGTTGGTCCAGCTGGCCAATATAGGGCACCTTCCAAGGCACCTTCAAAGGCAGCCTCCAGAAGAGCTCAATCCACCAAGACAAAGAAATGAAAAGAAGAATCAAGTCCTTTGAAAAAAAGGTTTGGAAAGGTGTTTCTGAGTTTTGGCCGATACTTGGGTATGGCCCTTTGAAAAAAGGAAAGCGCAACTTTTGTGAAAAAGGTGTGGTTTCTCAAGCGCAGCCGATAAAGAGGTCCTTTGTTAAAAAAAGGAATGTCTGAAGGGTTGAATTGTGCAGAAAGACATTTGTAAAAAAGGTTGTGTTTTTTGATCCTATGGAGCCTCTTCAAAAGAAGGTGCCTTTGTGAAAAAGGTATGTTCCATAGCATGTACAGCAGGATAGATCTAACTGGTGGTCTGAAAAGAACTGCTGCGTTGGGTGGGGAAAGGGAGGTTGAATGGTAGGTGAAGAACTGTTGTTTAATAATGGCCCCAGAAAAACTGTATGTTGTTTTTTCACAATAAATTTGGAAGGTATGTAAAGTTTCTTTTTCCAAGGACTTGCTGTTCTACCTGCAACCCCTTTTTCAGCTGGCTCGAACAAACTGGGAAACACCCTTTGGAAAAAGGGTCGAACAAACTTGAAACACCCTTTGGAAAAAAGGGCCGAACAAAGGGTAAACTTAGATCCTTTGGGAAAAAGGTTTCAGGGTCCTTTGTAAAAAAGGATTGGAATAGAGATCCTTTGAGAAAAAGGTTAAAGTGATCCTTTGAAAAAAAAGGTTTCAGGGTCCTTTGTAAAAAAGGGTTGGAATAGAGATCCTTTGAAAAAAAAAAGTTGCAATATGTCCTGCGAAAGAATCAGAGGCCACCAGCTTGACATTGAAACTGGCAAAGCTTTCCAGAAAGACCCTAAAGTCTTGAACAGGGGCCAAAGCCAGTTGGCCACAAAACTATTGACCCTGTGGTCTCAAGGAAAGCTTTCAGCCACTTGTATCCAGGAACTTGCCCATTTGACCACTCTGGGAGATGAGAACCCAGAAAAAGGGGAATTGGAAGAAGAACCTCCACCCTTTGACCATGGCAGCCTTGAACATCACCTTCTTCTGGCATGTTTTCCAAAAAGTTCAACATGCCCACAAACATGGCCAAAGTTGTGGGAATGGATCACTTGGTCCTTCCAGGCCTTGCAAAAAGGCCTCCACCCAACACATGATCCCTATGGGAACCCCCTAAAAAGGGGAATGGGCTGCATGAATATGCTGGCATGCCCTTGACAGAGCAAGGCTGGAAGGCCACACCTTGGCATGTCATTGGAGATCATGAGTTTTTCTGCAATGTTTTGGGGATGCGACACTGGACCAAGGCAAGTCCATGCTACCAATGCAATTGCACCAAGGAGCACCTGAAGGGCTTTGAGTTCAGTGGCTTGACTTTTGTGGATGCAACCTTTGCAAAAAAGGAACCACTCAGTCATCACCCCCTTTTCAATGTGCTAGGTGTCACTTCCAGAAACTTGAAAGGGGACATGTTGCACATTCTTTTTGTGAATGGAATTTATTCACATTTATTAGGAAGTTTGTTGCACTATCTTTGTTGGTTCAATCCAATACATGCTCCACAGAAAGAGACACCAGCCAAAAGATTGAGCTTGTTTTTCAATGAAATTCAGCAAGAGTACCGCTTGCAAAAAGTGGAAGTGAGGCTTACAAATTTGCTAGCAATGCTTTCTATCTTGCATTGCATAGGAGGGGAAGCAAAGCATGTGGCCAAGCCTATGTTGGAAGTGCTCAAAAGACTGCTTGGAAAAAACATGGCCATCCACACCCCAATGCTGGCAGCCTTATCTGCAATCACAGATCTGGTGAGCCTCTGGGATGAATGTGGAATGTTTTTGACACACAAGCAGTGGCAAAAGGGGATGTGCTTGGTCAAAGACTTTTTCCAAATTTTAAAAAACTCAATGATTGGGCACAAAAAGAGGGCAGGGCCCTGTTCCACATAGTTCTCAAACATCATATGCTTTATCACTTGGTGAAAGACAGCCTTCATTGCAACCCCAAATGCCACAGTTGTTGGCAGGGTGAAGATTTTGTTGGAAAGATATCCCAGATGTGTCATTCAGTTTCATTTGGCACAAAATGCCAGAGGATCACTGTGAAGCTTGCTGCAAAATATGCACGCATGCTTCACCTCCTCCTGACAAGAGATGGGGTGGAGTGGGAGAAGGTAGACTAATCTTTGCAAAAAAGATGGGGCCAAAGGTGAATCTTTGTGAAAAAGGCCGATGCTTTTTGAGAAAAAGAGAAACTACTACTTGAGGAGACCCTTTGGAAAAAAGGATGTCTTTGAAACAAGAAAGACTACAAAAGGTCTTCAAAAATATACTTTGGCAATGGACAAACTGAGCAACACTGGTTGTCCAACCAGAACCTTTCTGGTTGTTCGACCAGTGTTGCTCTGTTTGTCTTTTGCAAAAAAACACCTTTGAAAAAACAAACAGGTGAGAAAAAAGTCTTTGAGAAAAAGACAGATTGCTGAAAAGATGGAGAGTAGAGTCTTTGAAAAAAAGACCTGCTGAAAAGATGGAGAGTTTTTGAAAAAAAGACAGACAGGCAAAAAAAACAAAGAAGCTTTGAAAAAAAGACCTGCTGAAAAGATGGAGAGTTTTTGCAAAAAAAGACAGACAGGCAATAAAAACAAAGAGTCTTTGAAAAAAAGACCTGCTGAAAAGGTGGAGAGTCTTTGAAAAAAACAGCCTTTGAAAAAAGTTTTTGTTTCACTGCAGCCCAGACAGACGCTGCTTCTTGGAACCTGGGGTGGGAGGGTGCGTGTTTCATGTTTTTTGGGAAAATAAATGTTGAAAGATATTGATTTGATATTGATTTGTTTGATTTTTCACTTGATTTTTTGACCTCAATATATTGAATTTTGGTATTGATTTTGACCCTTAAAGTTGTGTAATTTTTGATTGATTTGGATATTGATTATTTCAATAATGGTAATTGATTTTAACTGAAAATCAATATTTGAAAACCAAGATTGATCCTCATCAATATCCGATGCTCAGGGTTTGGCCTAGTCGGAGGTGCCACCGGAAATTGATCTCTTGAAGGATCTGATTCAGGAAGACCTCTAGAAGCACAAACTCGTGGTTGCCCTTGTTCTTTGCGTGAACGACAAACCATCTTCGCCACAGCTAAGATGAACCAACAAAGTTCCCAAGACCAAAAAGTTAACCCACCATGACATGCTCCTTGAAGTAGTCATCGAAGAACTGGTCTAAGCTTTTAGGACCTTGGGATCTTCTTTCTCATTCATTGAAGCCTCCACCAAGTTCAGCTTGTTGATGAACTGTCGAAATCCTTGACCCTGCAAAGGTTTTGTTAAGCCCTCCGCCACACGATGTGGACCTGGCACGTGTCGAAGTTCCGCACGTACTGGTGTTTTTCGGCCATCTCGAAGTTTTCGACTCAACCGCAGCACCTCCCTCAGTTTAGCGTCTCAACCCGAGATGGCGAGTTTGCCATGTTCTGCAGTCACTGGTAGCCAGCTACCGGGCAGAAACACAATCTCCGTAGATGTTGCAGCCAGTGTCACAACCAAAGACTTGTAGTAGTTGATTAAGGCTCTCTGCTGGTTTTTGAGCTTCAGCATATCCAATCAGTTCAGCTTCTGCGGCGCTAGAAGCAATGTGAACGGCTGCCTCCCTGAAGTCGAAGAGATTGGGGCTCCGCCATGTGCCAACATAAATCCAGCTACGCCTCGGTATTGTTCATGCTCAGAAAGAAGCTGGAGCCGGCAAAAACCTCAACTTGCTGCATGGAAGCTGGAGATCCTACTCCTGGCATCCCACTTTTCATACCTTGGGGATCGGATAATGATCCTGATCAATATCCTAGATACTTCTTTTATTGATATTGATTTGGTCCTTTTTTTATTGATTTTTTCAATATGAGTTGAAAAATCACATTTTCACTGAAAAAATATATTTTCACTGATTTCAATATTGATTTTAAAAATTGTATTGGAAGGTGTTTTTTGGTCATTTTTGTTGATATAATACATGTCCTAGATTTTGGCTTAAGCTGTTCTCTATAGCTCCTTTGACCAAAGGGAGAGGTTAGTTTGTGTTGTCTGTGCAACTTTGACAAAAGGTTGCACAGCAAGAGCAATGGCAAAAGGTGGTGCAAGACACACACCAAAACCACTGGTGGATGAAGGTCTGCTCTTAAAAGCAATAAGTTAGGCAATAAATAAAAACAAGGCTCTGTTGAAAAATTTAGGGAGCGACGAGCAAATTTCCAAGAGCCAAGGATGTGACCCAAAAGGCCTTTTGAAAATATTGCCTTTGGTTCGATCATTAGTTGACTTGGAAGGCACCTGTGAAATTCTTCCTAGCTGCCTGAGATAAGCTATTTTCGGTGTCTTGATGGAGGAACCTCAATTGAATGACACCAAATTTTCTGGCTCTGTATGGACAAATTTGAAAATAGAACGCATCACTGTCATCCTATATCCTGTGAGAAGGCTGACTGGTTCAGATCTCAAGCAGTGTGCTGCCAGATTGAGCGGTGCAGAATATCTGCAATTGCAAGAGGTGGTCAAAAAAGCCACCCAGAAAGTTGCAAAAGTTCTGAAGCTTTGGTACTGCCTGTAGAAGAAGCTCCTTTGACAAAATGTAGGTTGAAAAAAAGAAATAAGTGACGCCAGCCTGAACAGCAAAGGAATGCCAAGTTGCTTTGACACACCTGATCGAGTAGCTCTTTGACAACAGGGGCAAGTAGCAGGCCAAAGGCATTGCCAAAGCCTTCATTCCTCAGAAGAAGGCCAGGGCAAGGGGCATTGGTTTTGGCAGAAAAGCCAGTTGGAAACAAGAGATAATTTGAAGGAGCAGCTGGCTTAAAAAAAAGAAAACAACCCCAACCAAGAAGCCTGCCTCTTTGACAAAAGGAAATAAGAGTAAAGCCAAGGACACTTCTTTGACAAAAGGGAATGTTAGCAAAGCTGGCAAAGAAGAAAGAAAGAAGTGGCAAAAGCTAAGGGTGACAGAAACCCGCAAGGCTCCTTCCTTGGAGAACAAATATCTGTGGCACCACTGAAAAAGAGGGCAAGCTGTCTCTCATTGTGGAGACCACAAAGAAAAGGCACCCTATGTACAAGGAGATTCTGAAAGAAATAAAAAGAAGGCTGGAAAAACTTCCAGGCCAAGTCGAAGTTTTTTGGAAAGGATAGGAAGTTTTTGGCCAAAGAACTTCCTTCATTTTTGTGGTTTTTTCACCTACAGTAATGTATATATACCTTGGCCCAGATTTGACCAAAGGCTGGGCCATTTCAGCTTTGACAAAAGGCTGGTAGGCTGAGCTTTGACCAAAGGCTCCTAGTTTGACTGTAGATGGTGTGTTTTGGAGGGTTTAGAAGAAAAGAATTTAAATAGTTGTATTCCTAAGCTTACATGTTTCATTGAAAAGAAGTGTAGATAATACTTCGGATGTTTTTACACTCTTTTGTTTAATCAAAACATAAAGCCCCCTAAACACAAAACAAAACACCATCCCTTTTGACCAAAGAGGATTGAAACAGAACTGCAATGTCTGTACGATGAAAACAATCAAGGGTTTGTTTTGGTTGAGGTAGTGTGGGGTGAGTGGGATGACCTGAAATGATAGCTATCAAGTTTTTAGAGCACCCTCAAAAAAAATTGAAGCACCTGTAATTTTTGTGTTGAGATATGGTACCTCTAATTTTTGGGGAAAGGGTTCCACCTGAAGGAATTGTTTTGGGATTTGGTTCTACCCTAACTTGACCCCCTAAATCTTTACTTAAAAAATGGAGTTGTGTCTTCTACCCCCGATTTTGTCTTTGTGCCCAGGGTGAATTGTGTCTTGGAAAAAAGGTGTGCACCCCAAGCCTGCGGCTCAATTTTGTTCGCGATCCTTAAACTTCCTTTGACCAAAGGGAAACCTTTTTTCCTCAAAACAACCTCTTTGACAAAAGGAGGTTTCCTTCTTTGACAAAAGGAGGTTTCCCTCTGCTTGCCATGCCAACCAAGAAGAAACAACCTGGGCAGAACAGCAAAGGCAAGGAGTTCGGCTCTGGCACTGTAAGTGCCAAAAGGCGTGAGCAGTTCAAGGAAAAGGGCAAGCAGAGTGAGGATGCCATAAGCAAAGGAATTTACTGGAAGGAATACGCAGGCTCCAACCGAAAATCCAAGAAACTCACAGCAGAGGAAATCCAATCCTTGATGGAGAAAAAAGAAGAAAAGGAAGGAGGTGTTGACAAAACACTTCCCTCCTCAAGCCAAACTCCTGCTAAGGAGGAGGCCAGTGTTGACAAAACACTTCCTGGCAAAGGCAACGGTAAAAGTGTGGTCAAAACACCTGTTTCAAAAATTTAGAGAAGAAGTGTACAAAACACTTCCCCACCCGCTGGATGGCGTGAAGAAGGAAACACCTGCCTTGAAAGCATGGGAGGAAACAAGAAAAAATCCCAAAAAAATGAACAAAAGGAAAGGGAGGCAAGAGAAGCTGCAGGAGAGAAGCCCAACAAAGCTGTTGACAAAGCAGCAGCTGGGCAAGGAACACCTCCAAAGGGCTCTGACCAGGTTCTTTTGACAAAAGAGAACCAGAGGGTGCATCCATGGTGCCCTTGCCAAAAAAGCACCGCTGCTATGTGCCAGGTCAAAGGGTGGAACCCTCTGACCTCAATCCCAAGAACAAACTTGAGAGGTTTGTTTGGAGGAAAGCCCAGCCACAGAGTGGCAGTGGACTGGTTTAATACAACCTACCTGGCTGGGAGAGGTGTTCCGCAGTGCAACAAGGACGCACTGCTGAAGCTGTCAGCCCATGGGTTTGACCTCCTTCTCTTAAGCTATTGCGGTTGGCAACGAGATCAGGAGGTCAGGGCTGCAGCAAAAGCCCTTGGCTGACAAAAAGCCCTTTGTCATCCCAAAGCCTTGCTGAGCTTTGACAAAAAGCTCCTCCAAGAAAACCTTCCTTGCAGAGATGGAGAGCTTTGACAAAAGGCTCTTTGTGGAGGTGAACCCTAAGTGTAGATGCATGGTTTTTGGGATGGTTTTTTATTCAAAAATAATAAAATAATACAGTATCAATAACCACCCATGTTTCTTTCCAAGTATACAAGCAAATACTTATTTTCATACAATCAAATTGTTGCTTGGTGTTTTTTTGCTGTTGTAAAAAAAACCACCCAAAAGAAAATCATGATTCAATCTACCGAAACCTTTTGACAAAAGAGGTTGCAGACACCCAACAAATCATGGACCCAAGACCTTCTGACAAAAGACAAGCTCTTGGGTGGTAGATTTTTTGCACAGAAATCTTGCAAGCCTTTTGACAAAAGAGGTTTCAAGTAAGGGCACCCTTTTTGCCTTCTGGTGGGGTTGCGTTTGTTTTGCCTTTTTTTTATCATCGCTTTTCCTTTGACAAAAGGGAAAAGAAATCAGGAACCTTGGAGTAGACCAGATCCAGGCAGCAAAAACCTTGAAGCTTGTCAGATTCTTTTTGGTGAAGGGGATGGGCGACCCAAAGATCAACTGAGTCATCTCTACAAGGGATTGTTTTTGGGGGTGGATGATAAGCATTCAAGTTTTCAAATCCCACCTTACAGATGTTTCCTGGCATTGTCCCTCATGATTTTGTTTTAGATTTCCGAAGGTTGATCTTGGACTTATGGATTCTTCAGTCGCATTTTTGTGGGGCACAGTTCTAAAGAAACTCTAGATTCCCAATCCTCTTTTGGCAAAAGAGAGGTGCCATAGGAGATCCTTCACTGCCAAAAAAAGATCAATCCAAACCCCATGGACCAATCCTGGAAGAATTTAAGAGTTTTATTTCCTGATACTCACCACCAAAAAAATGGGAGAATTTTTTCCATGGCAAATCAAAAATATGGTTTTTAGAAAAAACTAATTTTTTCTTCCAAAACCAAACAAAATGATCACAAAAAACCAAATCCACAAACAAAAAAACCAAAGACAGGTGAGTTCTTGTACTGCAGCTGTTTATCCAAGCCCAGATCATCGCCCCCAAAGCCAAAACCGCAATGGATTCAAAGAAAAAAATCTTTGACAAAAGGAACCAAGAAACCTGGGTATTTGACAAAAGGACCCAGTAAAAAATGTTCTTTGACAAAAGGAACCTCTGCTATGAAAAAGAACCAAGCCTCCACCAGCAAGGCAATGAAAGTGAAGAAAGAAGTTCTGAAAAAGAATATGCTGGCAAAGCTGGGAAAGATGACCTTAGCCCAAAAGCTTCGCAAAGCTGCGGAAGGAGCAGATACAGAAGAAGATGCAGCAAACAACTTGAAAGGAATGCTTACCAAAGAAGAACATTCCAAGGCTTGGTCCAAGCACAAAGTGAGCATGAAGGGCAAAGAAAGGAGCAGAAAGAGTTGCAAAGCTGAGCAAGGGAGAGAAGCGTTTGCAGGTTGCCATGCACTTGGTCAGAACCAATGTGCCTAGATCCATTCAAAGCAAAGAATCTGTGGCACAATCCAATTCCCTTGACAAAAGGCAAAAATGGAAATCAGAAACAGCCATGATCCAGAGGTTTGGCAAGGATGAGTTTTGGCAACACGTCCAGTCTGGAAGGGTGGCATGGCACCATGACCCATGGACTATTGCGACAAAGGAGATGTCACCTTGACCACCCACATGAAGACATCCCAGCACTGGACAAGACAGCAAGAGTACGAGCCGACAGAAGAAGAGGATACAGAATTTGATGGCCTCTGGAACTTGGATGGCTCAGGCCACCTCGAAGAGGTGGAGGGGTGGGCAAAAGGAAAGTCCAAAGCTTTTGGCAAAGGCAAGAAAGGAAAAGGGGAGGGCCCTTTGGCCATCAAAGGCAAAGAGGATGGGGATGGTGAATGAAAAGAAGAGGAAAAAACTGAAGAAGAACAATGGAAGGAAGTGTTGACCAAAGCCAAGAAGGCAAGGGCCCAGCGCCAATCAGCTAAAGCTAAAGAAGGAGGCAGCTTTGGAGAGTGCTGAGAAAGCAAAGAGGATGATGACCAAAGCTGGCAAAAAAGACGCAGGGGACCTCTTTTCAAAGCTCAACAAAAAGATGGAGTTGGTGAAGCTGGTGCTGGCTAAGAAGGAACGGTCCCAAAAACCTCTTGGTGGAAGCAGCTGCCTTGTTGAAAGAAGTGAAAGATGAAGCAAAGGAGCTGAACCAGCTAGCAAACAGAGCTGGCTCTAAGGCTTCCAAGAGGTGAGACTTTTGACAAAAGAGTTTTCAGACCTGCTAAGCAATATGAAGAAAATGTTTGACAAAAAAGTCTTCGAACTTGCTAAATTGCGTGAAAACTTTTGACACAAGAGCTTCTTTGGTCTTTGACAGAAGGGCCCCTTTGGTCTTTGACAAAAGGACCATACATGAAGAAGAGCCTAGGGTGTAGGTTTTGTTCATGGACTTTGACCAAACGTACCATGAATAACAAGCCCCTTGTTTTTATATTTTGTTACCAAACCTTTTGTCCAAAGAGGTTTGCGTACATGTTTTTGGTACAGACCAGCAACCATGGCCTATGTGTCACCAAGGTCAAAGGCCAGGTCTGCTGAGTATTTGGAAAGAACCTTTCAAGAAAATGAAAAACTGTAGATAAAGCTTTTGTCAAGCCTTCAGAAACTATAGGGATAGGTAGGAAGGCAAAGGTTTTGGTTTTTGTTTTGTGGTGGAAAGAAAAAGAAGTACTGTGTAGCGGTTTTTTTGTTGGGAGGAAAGGCAAAGAAGTAAGGTGTAGGGTGATTGAAGCAGAGCCCAAATCATTTCGGCCCTTTTAACACCAATTAGTTTATTCTTTAAGAATGCTGTTTCCCCGAAAGCGTTGCGAAAGGGTCCTTCTAAAGAACGCGTGCACAGTTGACCACCAACTTCTGACCACAGTAAGATGATGATCAAATAGCTGGCCACCAACCCCTGACCACAGCAACATGATAAGATAATAGCTGACCACCAACCCCTGACAACTGCAACATGATGAGATAATAGCTGACCACCAACCCCTGACCACAGCAACATGATGATAATAGCTGATGACAATAGCTGACCACCAACCCCTGGCCACAGAAAGATGATAGCGGAGAATGGCTGCCAACATGATGAAATAATAGCTGACCACCAACCCCTGACCACAGCAACATGATGATAATAGCTGATGACACTAGCTGACCACCAACCCCTGACCACAGCAAAATGATAGCTGAGAATGGCTGCTGAGAAGAGCTGCTGAGAAGAGCTGCTGAGAGGAGCTGCTGAGAGTGGCTGCTGAAAGTGGCTGCTGAGAAGAGCCGCTGAGAATAGCTGCTGCATGGCTGTGGATAAAGGCTGCGCTTCGAAAAACTGCTGCTCTTCTTGAAAATTTTATTTCTTCTTTTTTTCCGCAGGGTAGGTTTTGTGGACTGCAGTGGGAAACAACCCCCTCGTCACTTCGTGCTCGTCGGACGCCCAGAACTGCGGTGAAATTCAAAATCTTGAGCTCGCCACCGCAACCCCCTCGTCACTTCATGCTCATCGGACGTCCAAAACTGTGGTGACATGCAAATTCTTCAGCTCGCCGCCGCAAATTTCTCGTCACTTCGTGCTCGTCGGACGTCCAAAACTGTGGTGAAATGCAAACTTTCTAGATCACGGAAGCAACCCTCTCGTCACTTCGTACTCGTCGGACGCCCAAAACTGTGATGAAACGCAAATTTGCCGCGCGCTCGCGCAACCCTTTCGTCGTTTCGTGCTCATCGGACGTCCAAAACTGCGGTGAACCAACACAGGTTGAGAGACCTTATAGCCGACCTATGTGGCTTGGAGCCTCTCCGGCTCTGGAAATTGGAAAGGGAACCTCCTCAGGCGGTTCGGCAGGCTCAGGCTCAGCGCTACGCGATTCAAAGCTCTTCATGAGGTGCGTGACTCTTCAAACATCCTGATCCTGATAAGCAAAGTCATAAATTCCCAGTTGTGCAATGATGACGGACCTTTTTGCTATATAGATGTATTCTGCCGGAGCCGATCGCGGTCTGCCCCAAATCGGAGCCTTGAGGATCCGATATTGAAAAAAATCAATCCTGATCAAGCCTGATCGATAATATTGAACTTGAATTTTTTCAAACGTAAAAGCTGTGATTTTTTCAATCCGGAGGGTTGATCCTTATTTCAATATCGGATCGATATCAGATCAATTTTTTCAACCAATATCAGACCAATCCCAAGACCCATACCTAGGAAATGCCAAGTTTACTTGATATAGTGCCAGTCCCCACACGATATCCAAGAAGATAGTGGAGGTAGTGGTAGGTAAGCTGATACTTTTTGAATTTCTTTACAACATTTTGCATGGTGTCAGTATGTGCTTCATATCCGGAAGGTAGGGGTAGGGCCGGTAATTTCAGATGGGCTTGTACTTGCTATGTGTTTCGCGTGAGGCAGGCTGTAGATTTTTGCCGGACATGGGCGCCCGTCACGTTATATTCTTCCCTCCCTGCCACGAAGGGGGGGGGGAGCGAACATTCTTATTTCGACGAAGTAGAAAGCAGGAGAAATAGCAGTACTAGTAGTAGATCAAAAGTACCAAAATTAAATACTAGTAGTAGAAGAAGAAGTAGTAGTAGTAATAGTAGTAGTAGTAGCAATAGTAGTACTAGTAATAGTAGTAGCAGTATTAGTAATAGTAGTGATAGTAGTAGTACTGGTAGTAGTAGTAGTAGTAGTAGTAGTAGTAGAAGTAGAAGTAGTAGTAGTAGACGTGGTAGTAAAAGGAATACTAGTAAGAGAAATAATAACAAACACTCAGTCATTTCGGATAGGCTTGCCCACCCACCCTCCTAAGCAAACGGTCTTTTTCAGTGGTTGGAAACTGCCATGGGTTTGCCACATGCAACCCAAGTTGGTGTCCACCCAATGGTCTTCCTTGACCCTTTGGGTTTATACTTCAACACAGCTTCAACAGCTGCGCCAATCTAAAACCTCCACACGAAAGGTCTCTGTGGGATGTGGGTGGGTGGGAAAAGCAGAGACCTTGAGCCAAAATTGGCATACTGTACAGGTCCCACCCACCCACCTTTCTACCTTCATTCCTTTTTGTGTTTGTTGACATGTGATGTCAATCAAACACTCAGTCATTTCGGATAGGCTTGCCCACCCACCCTCCTAAGCAAACGGGCAGGTTTGTACCATCTCTCTGCCACCCTCCTTTGAAAAGCACACGTGTTAAACTGCACCACCGTAGATCCCGTGTCCGCCAGTGACTTCTCAAGCTCCGGCAACATCCACGCTGATCCAGCAACTTCGTCACCGGGAGGATTTTCTAGAGTGGATACAGCTGGGACTCCACGTCTCTTCGCCGACCTCACCTGCTCATCATGTAGCCAACCACTGTGCACAGCCATCATGGTTCCTCGGTCGGCTTCTTCTTGAGCCTTGCGAGAGTTGTTCGCTAATCCATAAATGCTCTTGGCATTCCGAACTGGCGGTGGTCCCACCTTCTTGATTGTGCCTGGCTCTTGAAAACGAACCGCACGGGAAGCCGCTATGTGTTCCATCCCACATGCCATCGATCACCTCCTTTTGAATGAGCTCCTGGCTCTCCGGCTTCGCCAAGTCAAGGTCCTTGTCCTTCTTCTTGTCCAACGCCAGCACCATCACCTGCATGCCATTTCTTTTTGCTTCCTCTTTCAGTTCTCTTCCCAAGACGTCCTCCGGTCCTGAGAAGAGGTGCAGGTACCTGAAGACTCTTTTCTTCTTATAATCCTCAAAGCTCTCAGCCTGTTTCAGGACTTCTTGAACCCTCTCCGGCACCCAAAACTTCTCTGGCGCAGGTGAGCTCGCCTGGCCCTGACCCTTCTCCTTCTCTGACGTCTCTGCAGGCGCTCTTCCTTCTACTGCTTCTCCTCCACCTTCGCCGGTCTCCTCAACCCTTGACTGTCGAGGTTCCGGCACCTTCTCACGCTTCTCCTCCTCATCCTGAGGTGCATCAGCTCTCGGAGTTGACTCACCTTCTGAAAGTGAGATCTTCCCCTCTGAGCCCGCCATCGTTCACCCAACTCCGGAACCCAGCCGCCGAGACTCAGCAGCTGCGAAGTTGCGGTAAGTGACGTTTCGTTTCCTCGTTTTCTTAAAGGCTTCTAAAGACTCATTCTCATGCCTGAAAACAATCGTCGCAAACAACAACCCACAACACACGATCGACCGCACCCCAAAAACTTTTCCCACAAAAATTCATTGGTTGCAGTCCCCGCTTCTGTGTGACGGGCTCAAACACTTTCTACACTTGTGTGCACGTTTGACAGTGCACTTGCATGCTCCACCTGCGGGAACATCGGCACACGGACCTTGTCCCGAGTCCCAACTGAAACACAGGGGTTCCCCAGACTGGTCCTTTGACTTTCCTTTTCCTTTTCCACCTCCACCATTCTTGGGTGGCTTGTCATAGCTCTGCGGGTTGCCCTTCAACCTCTTGAGCTCCTCTCTGTCTTCTTGCGCTCTCCTCTTCTTGGCAGCTCTCTTATCTCTGTTCGCCTGCCTTCTCTTCTCATCCTCATCTCCGCCAGCATGTCCTTTTCCTTCTCTGAAAGTTCCTGGCAGATGACTGGTGACGGCCGCCTCTGACGCTACCACCGGAGCACCTCTGCCCCCTGCCGCCGTCCAACAACTGGCTGGGACGTGTACCTTCTCGCTCCAAAACTGATTGTCTCTGGTTGCATAAAACATTATGCAACTCCAAGGTCTCAATGGGTCCCAGTCTCTAGGTACCTCCCTACCATGAGCTGAGTCCAACTTGAAGTTCCTCCTATACTTCTCCCACCTCTCTGCTCTCATCAAGTCATCTGCAGCATATATCAGACCCCAGCACTGTGGCCATTGAATCACCAGCTTCTCAATGTGCCTGGCATAGGCTTCTAAAGCTGCCATCGATGCGATGCCCAGCATAAGGCATGCAGTTCTAAACACCTTCCAACTCGCCGTCCACCCCAGGTATGAATTGGGTCCCGGCAGTTCACGCTGCAGAAACGTTCCATCACCCAGAGGTGTAAAGACTCTGCGCTTGATATTCTTTGACGTCTTCCTTTCATAAGGAAGCCAAACAGCGAACTCTGCATACGGTGCTGCATCAAGGCTAAGGGTTCGTTTGGCCAAGGCTGCCAACTGATTGGCAGTGGGCTCCTCAGTCTCATCTGGGTGTGCCCCCATCAACACCAGGTAGTTTTGAGTCCATCTCTCCACCTCGGCTCCTCCTGGAGGAAGCAGCTCTGAATCGTCACTCTGATCCAGTAAGTTGCTCATCTTGAGTACTCTTTCCTTGACTCCCGAAGAAGTCGGTGTAGCAACCTTCTCTCTGTCCTTCTCCCCCTGGGTAGTCACCGAAGTGGCCCACGGGTCAACATCTACGAAGTTCTCCTCTAAGGTTCCAGCATGGAAGGCTGTGATCCTCCTTGCCATTCGCCACACCAGCCCCACTTGAATAGCTTGAATTGGGGAAAGGGCCGCTCCGTCTGGCATAACTGTGAGTCCACACGCCGCCGTAATGGCGGAACCAGGTAGAGCAGCTACCAAACGGATATGTTCCCCCATCTGACCTAGATGGATGGAGACTGCGTCCCAGAGCTCATCCTGGACATGGAAAAATTCTCTGATGTCACTCAGGACATCAAAGTTCGCAAGTTCGGCCCATTCACCAAAGAGAGCCATCGCGAATGAGACGCCGGAGGGTGAGCTCACTCACTCCCGAAGATCCTTCTCGGAAACCTCAAGTCTCTTTCAAGGACCTTCTGATCTCCGCTCTTCCTAGTCTCCACTAAGGAGGGGAAAAGCAGAGACCTTGAGCCAAAATTGGCATACTGTACAGGTCCCACCCACCCACCTTTCTACCTTCATTCCTTTTTGTGTTTGTTGACATGTGATGTCAATCAATAATAAAATAGTCGTAATAGTACTAGTAGTAGTTGTTGTTGTTATAGTAGTAGTAGTAGTAGTAGTAGTCGTCGTCGTCGTCGTAGAAGTAGTAATAGTAGCAGCAATAATACTAGTAGATCAAAAGTAGGAGGTAATAGTAGTACTAGTAGTAGTAGTAGTAGTAACAGAAGTAGTAGTAGTAGTAGTAGTAGTAGTAGTAGAAGTAGTAGTAGTAGTAGTAGTAGAGGTAGTAGTAGTAGAAGTAGAAGTAGAAGTACTACTAGTAGTAGTAGTAGTAGAAGTAGTAGTAGTAGTAGAAGTAGTAGTAGTAGTAGTGGTAGTAGTAGTAGTAGTAGTAGTAGTAAAAGTAGTAGTAGTAGCAGCAGTAGTAGAAGTAAAAGCAGCAGCAGCAGCAGCAGCAGGAGGAGTAGTAGTAGTAGTAGTAGTAGTAGTAGTACTAGTAGTAGAAGTAGTAGTAGTAGTAGTAGTCGTAGTCGTAGAAGTAGTAGTCGCAGTAGTAGTAGTTCTAGTAGTAGTAGTAGTAGTAGTAATAATAGTAATGGTAGTAGTAGAAATAATAATAGTAGTAGTAGTAGTAGAAGTAGAAGTAGTAGTAGCAATAGTAGTAGTACTAGTAGTAGTAGTAGTAATAGTAGAAGTAGTAGTAGTAGTAGTAGGAGTAGTAGAAGTAGTAGTAGTAGTGGAGGTAGTAGTAGTAGAAGTAGAAGTACTACTAGTAGTAGTAGTAGTAATAGTAGTAGTAGAAGCAGTAGTAGTAGTCGTAAGCAGTAGTAGCAGTAGAAGTAGCAATAGTAGTAGCAGTAGTAGTAGTAGTAGAAGTAGTAGTAGGTAGTAAGTAGTAGGTGTAGTAGTAGTAGGTAGTAGGTAGTAGGTAGTAGGTAGTAGGTAGTAGGTAGTATTAGGTAGTAGGTAGTATTAGGTAGTATTAGGTAGTATTAGGTAGTAGGTAGTATTAGGTAGTAGGTAGCAGGTAGTAGGTAGTAGGTAGTAGGTAGTAGGTAGTAGGTAATAGGTAGTAGGTAGTAGGTAGTAGGTAGTAGGTAGTAGGTAGTAAGTAGTAGGTAGTAGGTAGTAGGTAGTAGGTAGTAGGTAGTAGGTAGTAGGTAGTAGGTAGTAGGTAGTAGGTAGTAGGTAGTAGGTAGTAGGTAGTAGGTAGTAGGTA
>Ga0126337_10000501_pt1 | contig 20012 bp, 10 predicted proteins | sample DipCmetagenome_FD_92527 | JGI IMG/M metagenome (GOLD analysis project Ga0126337, IMG submission 92527) | Coral microbial communities from La Bocana,Puerto Morelos, Mexico - Diploria C A metagenome | ecosystem: Host-associated > Invertebrates > Cnidaria > Coral | place: La Bocana,Puerto Morelos...
GACTAGGAGTATTTCTACTCCCCCCTGGATGGGATGCTAGTCCATCGCAGGGTTACCCCCAGCATTAAATTCGCCGGTACCCATTTATACACCTGGGTGAAGAGAGGCGCTGTGAGAGTTAAGCGTCTTGCCCATGAACACAACGCAATGTCCCCGGCCACGTCTCGAACCCGGGCCACTCGATCTGGAGTCTAGTGCACTAACCATGAGGCCACTGCGCCTCCCACTTATTGTTTTAGGCAATCATACAAATCACACAACAGCTGTCCTCAAATCCCTTTCTTTAAGCAATCTTCTTCCCCCAGAGAGCATTTTGTCTGCAGACTTTTATTTAGGTATATCGTATGAGAGGTGCAAGTCAAGGGGAAATATTCAAAGAAACTTTAATGGATTCTAACCTTATGTTCCACAAGAATCTCAGTACTAAGTTTGTTCTGTTTTTCACATAATTTGGCATGAGCACTGAAAAAAAGAGACAACTCAGAGAGAGATAATCACAAGGTTTATTGATAACACCAATTAACTCTTTTAAAAAAGTTAAAATCCTTGTTTCCTTTGCAAAAAACGGCTAAAGGTAAATTAATAACAGCATCATGAAAATGGAAAGCATGTTGAAGGCCTATGCTATTAATCTGCCTCAAGTGCTTAAAATATGAGCAATCAATAAAATGAAAACTAAAAACAGTTAACCCTCAATAATCCTGACTCATTGGGACTAGAGGAAATAGTCCTGATAATGAAAAATACATTTAGTAAAAATATAAAAGAAAATATAAATATTAATGAAGAACAAAACTGATTAAATTAAAAAAGCAACATTTATTCACGAAACAAACAAGCCAATCAAGAGTAATTTCACTTATCAACAAAGGAACTCTGTATATGATGAATGTTCTTCATTAGCTACGACATGTGGGAGTGCTGCTTTTCTTCTTTGAAAGCAAAGAAAATTCACTTTTGACTGCACGTTTCAATAGTACTGTAGTTCTAAAAAGAATATGGCTGTGGATCTTAGGAAATTGGGACCGACTAGAGAAAAAGGTTGGAAAATAAAGAAATCCAGATAATCGAGGTACAGATTATTGAGGTTCAACTGTATATTGTAATAATATGTTAGCTTCTATATATACATACAATGTAGAATTATTGGGCAACATTTTGCACAGGGTGAAAATATTAAATGGGATTTATTGGTAGCATTAGAGATATTGAGTGGGAACTGAGGTTGCAAATTCAGTAAAAATAGAATTGAACGTCCAGAGGTTCTGCAAAATTTCCTTCTGGTATGTGTATAACTTACTTAATATAGATACCCTGGGTGGCATTTGTCATGGGGTACTTTCAGTTAAGTGTCCTTCGACTCCTGCAAACATGTATGTGGCATTAAAAGCCATTTATGCTTAACTTACCTCATTTCTTCGGTTTGTTCTTCTGTTGGTGAATCTGTCACAACATCTGGGAACAATTTTTTAATCAGCTGGTCACCACACAAGAGTCTGTTAAACAAATTTAAAAGAAGAGGCCTCCTTAGTTAATACATTACTTCTAGTAACAGACAACTTGAAAAGAATGATACCTTGCACATCAACAAACTTCAGACTTGTAATTAGAAGAGTAGATCATTAGTGTAAGACGAGCTTATCATTGGAGAAATTACATGAGTACGCTCATTTTCAGGAGAACCAAGAGTTTTGTCCAGGTTGAGGTGAAGCGGGAGAGGCTTATTATCAGAATCATGTGGTAACTTGCAAAATTACCTTTCTTAGTTGTTTGGTTCATGTGTATCTTAGCACTGTTTTGAGAGAATTGTGTAAAGGACAAACACCATTGTAGGTGAAAGTCACAACATACTTGTCATAACTACAGCTTTCTTTGGCTCTTGAATTGATCAAACCAGGACAATGTGCAGCAACTATACACAAGGGTGTAAGAGATTTCCTATCTTCTAGAATTAAGTTTCGAACCTAATATTTAATTAGTTATTTTATTTATTTCTTTACATTTGTAAATGGTTCTTAGGAGGGGTTTCTCAGGTGGTCTGCCTTGTATGGGGTCATCGACTCTTTTGTGGACTATCCTAATGGCTCTGTTTTTCTTTCTCTTGTCTCTTATCTCAGTCTTTCTCTCTGTCTTTCTTTCTCTCCCTTTTTTTTTTCCTTTTCACCTATCTCCTTTTCCTTCCTCTTAATTCTTATGACTTATTTTAATAGTAATCTTTTTTTATTGTAGTGCTTTCACCATTAAATTGTAATAAATAAATAAACTAACCTGTCTAATGCCAGCTTCTTGTATGATCGGGCTGTCGAGAGGGAATACAGCTGATCTTGCAACTTTGATATTCTACCATAAAACAATGTTAAAATAAGACTAGACAAGTAGCTAAATAATTATTGTGAAACAATTGTGAAACCATTTTATTGCAGAGCGTTGCATGTTAGCAATTCTTTTTTCAGTTCCTTACATAATTTTACGTCTAGAAATGGCACACCACACCACCACAGACTTTGCAAATAAAGCCTCACATCAACAATTTTTCTGTTGCATATCAATATTTATGTGCCTGTATTATAGGTAGACAGGTTGGTAGACTGTGTACACAATATGTATAAAAGCTGGAAGCTTGTGACGCCGTGTACAATACATTATTTAGATATCATTATCAGTGGTTATTAATTTCTTGACACGTAATACAACTTTTAACCAGAAAATCAGACTGGGTTTTTTACGAAAAAAGATCAAAGGGCCTGGCAAAAAAAAGCATTAAATACAGTGTATTACTCTCACAGGCCACAATCCCAGACAAGTTAGAAAAAATTGAGCCACCTGCCACATGACAGGCTTCCATAGTTTATAAATGCACAGATACCTTTCATATAGGTCTGATTGTGATGACTCACTAGATGAAGGCTGTTGGTCCTCATGTTGCTGTAGGCGTCCTGAATAACAAACAGACGACAAGTCTGATAATTCTTTACTAAAAAGCATACTGAATGTGCAGGTCAAGAAAACATCCACACTACCAGGCTCACAGAATGGACTGGAATTCCCTGAGGGGTGGAAGTTCTTTAAGACCAAAATTGTAAAGAAAACATTCACACTACCCTCAGAGAATGGATCGGAATTTCCTGAGGGGTGGGGGGTTCTGTAAGACCACAATTTTGAAGCAAAGTGTGAAGCTTAATTGGAATTTCCATATGGGGGGGAAGGGTTCCTGGGGGAGGTATGGATATCTTCTTGAACTATACCCATATAAAAGTGCATACACATGTAATACAGGAAGACATTTCACAACGTGCTGTGCACCTGCCTAACTTAAGAAGCAGTAAGAACAAAGTATAAACCTTGTGTGCACTACAAAGTCCTCCCCCCTCCTCTCCAGACGCGCCAGACTGCCAAAAGAGGGTAAAAACTGTCACCATGCATCGAAAAACGTCTGGTCTTTAATAAAAGAAAGTTTTACTAAAGTGACAGACGTTTCTGAACTGCAAGACTCCCTGTGTATAATGACTAATAATTCATGCGTTAGAATTAGCAACTTACGGACGAGTAATTCTGCCTCGTGGTTTATCTTTTGTTGTTGAAGCCAGTCTTTGCTCTTTTTCAACTCCAAGAGACGGTTTCTTTCCTCGTCTTCCTGTTCATCAAGAATATCACCTGAATTTTCATTTTCGTCTTCACTGGCGTCTTCCATAGTTAAACTCCTGGGTGCTACAGGACCCTTGGTTCCGAGTAATTCATCGCCCATCCTTTCTTCAAGCGATTCCTCCGAATTTGCCGCCATTTTGTCCTAAACAAGCTTGTCTCTTACCCAGATTCCCACAGGATTGAACCGGAAACTTACATGTATTTTCCAGTCCGGGGTGGGGAGGGGCGTCTCGCAGTGGTTGTTGAGAAAGAAGCTAATTATTTTATACATATTTATTAATTCGTTAATAAAACTGTTTCTTTTTTTGTTTTTGTTTTTAAATTAGAAAAAAAAAATTCTAAAAAAAAGTTTGAAGGGTCACATATATGGTCAAAGCAGGTCAAAGCAGGTCAAAGAGTCCGTCAGTGATGAATAAGTTCCCCTCAGCCCACTACTAGGGATAAAGAAAACTATTGTTGCCTTGGATTCAAGATGGCGTCCTTCTAGAACACGAATTTATAACCAGTCTATTAACTGAAATCTGAAATTAATTTGTCACATAAATGGTCGACGCAGGTCAAAAAGTCGATCAGTGATAAATACGTTCTCCTCGATCCGCTACTAAAGATAAAGAAAACTACTGTTGCCTTGGATTCAAAGATGGCGTCCTTGAATGAACACAGTCGAGTGAGGGAATTGTTTGATTCTATGACCTTGGGAGTCATTCGATCGCTAGGTGAGTTAGCCATCCTTAGATTTACTTAGCTATTCAATAAGTACATGCAAAAGTTGCAAAAGAAGGACAAAATGACCGAATATTTACGAAACAAAGCAAACCTCAAAAATCTCTCATGTAATATTTCATGAAATATTTCTAGTGCTGATGACTGCGGTTAAAATTATTTTCTTAGAGAAGAAGCCTGGTGTAACAGATGTGCGTCTACTAGACAGGCAACCAGCAGAAAAACATGTTATATTCACTTGGGAGCAGGTAGGTTCATGAGTCCAATTAATCAATTTAACAACCATTAATCAATCAACCAACTAAGCAATGAATCAATCAATCAATGAATCAGTCAGTCAGTCAGTCAGTCAATAGTATTGTCACCATTGCACATGGAAGAGCGTCAATAATGCACTATTCCAATACATATATTAATATATCATCACTATTTGACAGAAAAACATGTGTATCCTACCAGAAGACTTAAAGAATTTTTTCCTTACAACAAATGGACTGTTGATTCAATGGAGCATTAAGTTTGATGGTAATGAATTTCATGTAATAATAGTCACAATAGTCAATTTTTCATTTTGATACATACTGTATAACAAGTCAGTTACCTTGGGTGGGTATTTGGGTACGATTTGGGTGGCTATATATGCTGTTCCGGTTTCCAAATTTTGGACCCAAAGAATATGCGTTTAAAGTGATACCCTGTTCTAGAAATTTAGTAACTTTCAATAGCCCATTGTTTTGAAAAGTTACTTTCCTTATTTGGTTGTCCTATTCATGCATATTTCTCTATGAATAATTGACCAGTCATAACAGTGAGTAAGGTGCCAGTCAGAGAATTTCATCTATTGTACTCATTTACTTCAACTACATCCCAACAGACCTTTATGTTGTGATATCTACATAGTTCATAAATAACGTAAGTCTTGATTGACTTTTTAGGAAGTGTTTTACCACTGGGAAAGATGGAACTTAATCCTGTGGCGGGACTGGTGCTGCTATCTAAAGCTTCATCCATTAGTGATGACAAACCTTCATTGGCTGACTTAGATTCTGATTCAGATGAAGAGGATGACCAAGGTACAGTTGCAGTACACTACATCAGAATTATATAATTGTGACCCAACACATGCCTACAACAACCTAATGAAGTTAAAATAATAATTATAATAAAATGATTTTATTTGTTACTGAGACAACTGAAATTCTAGTGTCAAGATTCCATGCTGATGTCCCAGCAGTATAGGTAATCACATTATAGAAGAATTTAGAGGGAAGGCCAAAGGATTGCATTAATTTTTCTCCCCCTTTGTCTAAAGATACAAATTTGTCATTCAACTCTTTTAAAACTTTTGGGCACAACTGCTCCCAGAATGCAAAGAAAATAGCCCCTTGCATGCAGTATACTCTTGATCCCAGATGTCTATTTCCTGTGAGCCCAGCAACTTCTTGGCCCTACCAAACAAATTGAGAATTGACAATTTGAGCTCAATATTGTAAGGACTGAATAGATCTAGAAACAGTTTTTATGCATCTAATTCTAAATATGCCTCTTGACTTAGTTTGTTTAACCGCTTTTTCAGGTCATATCAAGCCACACTTTGATAATCGGTGCAAGCTTTTTGAACTTGATCCTTGTGATGGACATGGTAAAGTCTGCCTGGTTTACAAAGACATCAAAGCTGGTATGTCAAAGTCAAATATTGTAAACTTATGAATCTAACCCTTTTGGCACTTGCTCTGAATTGCAAGCAAGTGGATTTGAAAGCTGGTGGAGGTGCAGTGGCTCATGGTAAGTGTGTCCTCCTCCAGATCAAGCAGTCCAGTTTCAACCCTGGCCACGGACATTGTGTTGTGTTCTTGGAAAAAACACTTAACTCTCACAGTGGCTCTCTCCACCCTAGTGTATAGACCAGAACTGGGGGATAATGCCGTAATGGACTAGCATCCCATCCGGGGGGTGGGGAACAATAAGAAATACTCCTAGTTGCTTCATGCAACTGAAACTGGAGATAAGCCTGACCGCCACTTGGCCCATATGCTGAATGAACCTACCTTTCCTTCAAAGTCGACACCAAAAGTCTTCTTTTTTAATTTTTTTAGGGGTAACAACCAGCCATCCAGAGATATGGTTTCTTGATCGGTCACTGGAATGGTGGTATCTCACCTCCTGTTTCACTGAGTACTTTAGGATGATGATAGTACACCTTGGTCTTCCACTCTGGCAATATCTTTTTACTGCAACAGGGCTCAGTCCAGAAACAATGGTCAGTTTAGATTAGTTTGATTTTGTAATATTTGATTTTGGATTTCACTAAAACTGCTAGACACAATTCATTGACAAAATAAGCTTTAAATTTGTGTTTTCCTAGTTCCTACAGTGAATGCCTTTTTGTCAGATCTTGACCTTGTTTTGATTTTGGATTCACTAGTATATATCAAAATGAAAGTGTCAAAGTAGAACTAGAGAGCTTCAGTTGTAGGCTTGATTTCCACCACCCTCTTGAGTGCAGTCTACATTCCTCCTTGAAAAGAGAGGCTTTGGGGGAGGAGTGCAAGGTCCCTTCCTGAACAATGGCTGTTCATCATGCTTACTTTAGCAAGAGCATTTGGAAAGAGCCTATTTATTACTGAAGAGTCAAAGATCAAATATACTAGTGTGATATTCTTAGGCAGGTCTTTATGGTCAAAAGGACATTTTACACTCTACACCTCTCATCTTGGAACCCTGGCCTCAAAACAATGCCAGTATTTTAAACTATCTTTCCAGTTATGTAAATCCAGTCTGCTTGTAAACAGGTAGTGCTACACTCAGATGCACCAGGAATTAAAGGGAGAGAACAAAATGAGCTCTAATGATTTGATTTTCTCAACAGCAATGGTTCAATCTTTATGCACCGACACGATTAGCAATTGATATGGCCAATATGGACCAGAAACCCAGGCAGAAACCTGGTGCAACAGAAGGAAACCAATCTGCCACAAATATTCCTTTCAATGCATTAGATGTAAACAGACTCTTCAAGGGTAAATCTGACAAGGGAAAAAGTAAGCAATCACAGGCAAAGAAACCACCAGCAGGAAAGACTCAAAACCCAAGCCAAGGTCGACCTGGGCAGGCTGGTCGATCAGCACCAAGATAACGTCACAAGATCTGTATATCAGAAGGCATCACTATGCTGTTTCTCAAGCAGCTTCACCACCATGGAATAATTATGAAACAATATGAACACAGTAGGACAAATTATTACACAAGAGAACATGCTAAGGCCACAAAGGAAGACACTGTCATGCCATTTGACTTATGCAACTGTTACAACCTGCAACTATGTTCTGCTTATGGCTTGTTAAAGGGTTTGAAAAATCTATCAACTACCAGCAGTTTTCACAGTTTAAAGGTTGTGTTTATGCAGCACCAAAAAAAGAGAGCAAGACTTCCATACAGCTCATTAAGTCTCTGAGCAAGTAACAACAAACATTGTAAAATCTACAAAGTTATATCATGACATCTAGAGTGACATGTCAAAATATTACATTTACATCCTACACTAAAAGAATTGTAAAACGTACCACATCAGAAAACAATGTCATACAGCTGTAGTTATATCAAACTCTTTCTTTATTTTACCCAGTTACTTCTATACAGGTATGTCATTCAAGTAATTTGATATGCATGTGTAAAATCATATTTATTAAATATTTCACTATTGACTACCTTCAATATTACATAGCATTGAGGATTAAAATGCAATAAAGAAACATTACAAAATAATTTATCAACCTTACTCAAGGTGCTATCTTTTGTTTTCTCCACAAGCAAATGTTAAAATATAAAAGTGGCCATGTCTATTACTATTTGATGTAATCATTATCACAAACAAATAATTCAACTTGTTTATCTTCAACAACAAATTCTGTTCAGCTGAGACTATAACCTGTGATCAGGCATTCTATTTTCCACAGCAGGAGAAAGTGCTATATAATTGATCTTCTTGTTGTAAAAAGGGCTATAGAAGAAATACTAAGTATTACTACCTTATCTGAGGGGAAAGAAGAATGCTTCTTTTTTTCTTTTTCTGCTTTTCGGCCCTCCCCCCCCACCCCCCCCCGCAAAACAAAAAAAAAAAACCACAAAAAATGCCTGATTGCAGGTTAAAAAGGCTATGACTCTAGGCACCAGATGATTTTTTTTTCATACATTTCAACACAACAGTTGTTCTAACATCAGTCTTTTACTTAGTGTAGAAGAGCACATACCACGTCAGAATGGAATGAGTAAAAACTAAAAGTATCCACTGTAGAACACTGCAAATTTGTGTATTAATAGTCAACCCACAAACTCAGTAGGAGTGTGGAACCGTGGAAGTATGTCTTAAATAGTTTAGTTACAAACGTTGGAAAAAATACAAACCTTGGAAAAAATAAAATAAATAAATAAAAAATAGTTACTAACCTTGGATACTGGAAGTCTGCAAATGTGGAAATCTAGAAATGTCGAAATACGCCATGAATAGGTATCTTACCAAGACATGTTAGGCTTTATTAGCCATAAAAAAAATTTCATTAATCAGGTGGTGATGCAATGGAAAGTGAGTCTCATACAGCAGACAATAACGATAATTGTTATATAGCTGGCTAGCAGTTCAGTTAAATCTAGCACTTCGATGGCCACATGGCAATGGCTAAATCTAAATGGCACCCACTCTCCAATTCTTCTTGCATTATTACTCTACACTAAAATCCAACTATACAACTGAGATACAGTCAGTTTTGTTTTCCTTGTAATCTCTATGTTTCCATTGATGCCAGTTATCATGTGTATATTATCACACATGGCTAATACATCTATACACTTATCTTGCCTAACAGTAATATTTTCTTTATGATGACTCCCGGTATGTAGAGTTTCAATATCCTACACAACATTGCACGAAGCTGAAATCAAACAATTTGCTGTTTTCTCCATGATTGCAAGGAAAAACTTACAGGTAAAAACTCAATTCTTTACTACTTTTTGGCTGGTTGGCTACCCTGCCAGCAGAGGCCCTTCGATCTTCCTGGATAAGTCGGGAAGATCGAAGGGCCTCTGCTTGCAGGGTACTGGTTGGCTAACTCTAGTCTCATGCATACTGTACATGCATAAACCCATACATTATACCATAGATATCCTTGTATAAAAAAATTCTCTCAAAAATATAAATTATATAAATTAACTTAAACAAGTATCTCAAATGGATATACAGCGTATATTTTTGATTAATCTAATGCAAAGTATGTTGATGTTTTAAATAATGAATAACTGTGCAATTACTGTACAAACAGAGAGGTGTGTTTTCAAGCAAAGTTGTAGTATAGTGTAAATCCTGCTAAGAACTGCCCTGTTAGTCAGACCATGCTGTTTGCAATCCATCAAGAGAGATACTGTAAGTAGTTATAGGTGGTTCCAAGTGGCCCCTTGCTTAAAAGTGACCCTTGTGAGTAGCTTACAGACTTTTATACTGATTTTGAATCTAAACTGTGATAAACACCAGACCTATTATGCCACCATATCTTCACCCAGAGGAAAAAGTTTATAGTAGAACATAAAAGCAGTTCTTTTCTATTTAAAATATAAATGACCAGTAATAAAATAATCATACTTACAAATTAATAATAAATTGCTACTCTAATGTATGAATTTGATGTAAGTTTGGTTTTTACTCTGAATATGATGAGTCACTAGATGATGGTGATAATGTATCATCTGACTCAGGTTTAAAAAGTTCTGCAATCTTTTCTCTTGACTTGACTTGGGCTAGTTTTCTGGGACTTTTCCTGATAAAAGAAGAAAACCAAAACAGTCAGTATCAATCTCACTGAAAAGATGCCCACAATAGTAAAACACTTTGTTGGGCAATATCTGAGGATGGATGGACAGACAGGTGGAGTGACTGAGTGACTGACTGACGGACTGACTGTATGACTGAGATTTGTCATCAGGGTTGTTATTTTCTTGAGGGCATATGAGATGTCAGTTGTTTTCTTCCCGAGAGGGAGGCACCCAAAGGCTTGGAAGTAAAAGTTGTTTGGTGCTTTATGCTTTGGTGTGCCTCTCAAGTTTTTCTTTGCCTCTTGTGAACTAGGGAAGGAATAAACTGCTATGCAAGCTAGTTACCTGTGGAACTCCATAAACAAAGCACAAATTGCATGTATAATACAACACATTTACTAGTCTTTTAATGACGTGAATGTACACCTACCTTGTGCACCATCTTAAAACATCCTCACTTGAAGATGACTCGTCTGAACTGCTTTCAATAGCATCTGAGCTGTCTGAAAGTTCACTTGTCGGTACTGGTGAATCACTCTCCCTGTGTGATGTTGACGATGATGATGACGTATATCCAGATGCCATGCCTGATTCTGATCTAGAATCAGATGAGCTCTCCTGATCATCACTCTCAACTTCAGGAAGAGTGGAAGAACCATGTGATTCATCAGTAAATATTATACTCTTCTTTGTAGTTCTGTGGAAAGGAACAAAAGAAACAACAGTCATGTGTGCTTACTCCAGAAAACATAAATTTACAAGAACATCCCAACATCAAATTCCTACAATTCACATAAACAAAAACTAATGCCCAAGTCACTAGTGGAGGGAAGGTGCCTTTGAAGCCTGAAGGATGCAACCCCAGTCACATCCCCAAGGCACTAGAACACCCAACTGGCCTGCCCAACCCGCAACAAAGCCATGAGCCCCCTAAGCCAAGCCCTCAACAGGCACCCGTAACAAAAAAGCCAAATGGCTCAATGTAAAATAAAATACATATATACATATTCCAAAAAGAGGGGGGGGGGGAGGGAGAGATTGCAGAGAACCACTAAACTATAATAGAATCCACAATGCCACACTAACAGAGCAATGAACACACTGCAACCACATCATTGGGACAACAATGCACGTAATAACCCAGAATACCGCTGGACAATCTCAGCCCCAGTGTTCTAAGGGCCATATGACTGTTGCAAACACTACAGGATGCACCAAGCACTAAACAAATGCTAACAGATGGCCGAGACACTATCTCACACTAAATGCTTGCAAAAATGCCACTGACCAGACTAGCTCCTGGTCGTAAACTGTATCAAACGCTACAAAATGCACCAAACGCTAAACAAATGTTAACAGACGGCCAAGACACTAACGACCGCCTACAAAAAAATGCTACTGACCAGACAAGCTCCTAGTCATTAAATATGTTAAATTCCATTTAACTAATACTATATTTAAAACACAGAGAACGAAGGAATGAAAAATAGCAAGCCTAATTTCCAAGCTTTTAAGTTCTTTCTAAGGCCTATCACCTTTGTTTTGAAGTAGATTGAGCTTCTTTTCCTCTCCCGCTTGAAGCCTGTTCTCCTGTCTCATTTTTCTCCTGTACAGCACTTGTTCTCTAAATAATAAAGTTTGTGTTATGTTTAGGACTCCTCTTTTGATTATCACAACTTGCCAAGTTAATGTACAACATTATTGTTGCTCACTAAATTTCCTACAATTGTTATTGGTTTAAATTGATCATGTGATGCCAGTATTCATCCACAGAGATATACTATCAGCCCTAATAGTTCACCACTAAATTTTCTCCAATTCTTATTGGTTTAAATTGATCAGGTGACACGATGGTGTTCTACGCCGAGGAACACTATCAGTTCATAGTGCCCGTCTGCCTAAAATACCCAAAAATACTTGAGCAAATATTTGTTTGAAGAACATCAAATTTCTGCAGGGCAATTATCAGCCGATAATTCCTTGACAGAAACACTCTGTTGTAAATAATTTTACCTTCCATTTGCTATAAACAAATTGTGAATTTACAAAGCCTCACTGACAAACTGACAGAAACACTACTGTCTAAATAGTGCCTGTCTTCCAGGATCGATAGTACTCGTTCATGAAAATTTTCCTGTAAGCAAGCTGGCCTATAGAAAATAGACAACTGAAATTATTATAAATTGCAATAAATGGGTTTTTTCTATTTCCTTTTTCAAATTTTGCATTTGGCTTTTCACGAAAAAGCTGAAAATAATTCAGTTTTTCAGCTCGCAAGAGGAAAAAAATTTGGTGATGAACAATAAAGAAGATAGAGTGTTTTTGTCACGAAACTAACGATCAGATAGCTGCCCCTTGGAAATTTAACGTTCTTTATTGCCATCGAAGCTTCGCTTCTCGGGCAAATATTCTTTTAAGAACATCAAATTTCCGCGGGTAATTATCAGCAAAAAGTTCCTCGACAGAAACACTCTATTGTAAATAATAGTGTTTTACCTTCCGTTCACTGCATATTGAAAGCTTACTATAAACGATTTCTGAATTGACAAAACCTGACTGATAAATTGTAACCGGCTCACAGGTAGAACTCATAAAAATATAACAATTAATACCTTTGCTTTGCTTTTCTTTGAAGCTGTATTCACATCTTCTTTGTCCACTCTAGTTCGTTTTCGTACGGGTGATTGTCTCTTAGCTTTTTTAGTGTTGTTAATTATGTTCTCTGACTTCAGTTTTGTAATCACGACGGCACAGTTACCCTTTAGGTCGATATCAGTGGAAGTAACCTTACTTGAACGAAGGGAACGAGGTTGTGGTTCGTATTCTGGCTTCTCTGTAACACCATCGGGAGCAGTTGTTTTTCGAGAACGAGTGGAGCGACGACCGTCAGTCGTAGCCGCCATGTTGTTGAAATTTTTCGTCGGACTGGTAGAGCGTAATCTATTGTCAGGGGGAGGGAGAGATTTGAAATTTTTGCTGGGCTCAATAGCAGCGAATTCAAACGGTGAACACTGTCATTTTGATACTAATTTGCAAAAATTATTTACAAACAGAGAATAAATTACTACAACCACAAATTTTGATGAAGTTTCAAACCTCCACTCTTAGTTCAAATACTCTCAAGATCAGTCTTCCCATCCTGAAGAAAAACTTTGAAAGAGCTCTAAAAATGTCCGCTGACCTCATACTTCGGCGCAAATGCTTTCACGAAATTTCACGTTCGTTCGCAGTGGACTGCTTATGAAATGTTTCTCTTTAGAAATCACTTTTGCACCACATTCAGGGGGAATCTCTTGGTTGAAGTGTGACTACCAACATTGTGCACGAAATTCAAACGTTGTTAGTCTTAGAACTAGCACAAGAAACATGCCAAAAAAAACAAAAGTCGCTCGAGGCACACACCAATCTTCAGATCCACTGAAACAAGAAGGCGAAGAAGGCACTAAAGCAGCAATTTCCTTGAACAAAGACGGCCAGATATGCATAAGAATTGTGGCAAAACCTGGTGCAAAGCAAAGCAACATCACAGGTTAGGCACGGACAAGGGAAACATATAAACGTTTGACTTGCAACCCCCCCCTCCTTTAGATCTGGCACCGGCACTTAATCTGATCCATGGTCACGTCCGAGTACTATCGAGTTGTTTTTGCTTTATGTTTTTACACGTTGATGAATATTTTTATTTTTATACCAGGCCATTTTACACTGTCAGTCACCCAAGAAATGAACTTCAAAATATGCAACTAGTAAGCTTAATATCCACTACTCATTAAATATTACGGAAGATCCAATAAGGGGGATTCCCCACAAAAATTGCAAGCTTTAAAGTGCTACCACGACGAAAATCGTATCTTTGTTATCTTAGCCATTTTTTAACACGGAAGGAAGTCTCTATAAGAAGAAAAAATGGTGTTTACCATTTTCAAAAATCTCTTTTCGTTCCAGAGATTTTATCTTGATTTTATCCTGTCTTCTTCGTGAGCTCTTGTAGCCCGGTGGATAAAGCACCTGCCTAGGTCAGGAGTTCGACTCTAGTTATTATGCAACCTACACACCAGTGATATTTTCACCTGTGAAGAGTATATTTTTTTATTTTTTTCCAAATGGGCAGGGTAACAAATCTTGCAATCTGATTAGTTCTTATGCAGTCCGTATTTTGCTATCTCTGACCACAGTCACAGTAACGCTTGTGTGAGTTTTTTCCATGAGTTTTTTTTGTTGTTGTTGTTTGAGAGAGAGGACAAAAATAAATCACTTATTTACTGGCTTAGGGTTGGTCCATATAGTGAAAAACTGTGACCTCAGACATCAAAATGCTGCCCTTGGCCTGCGCCCTTAGGCAGCATTTTCAAGACCTCGGTCACAGTTTCACACTATATAGACCTGCCAGTCTGCAAATAACATATATCTATTTGACAGATATTTCTGCTGATGGCGTTGGAGTACAGATAGCAGCCCCAGCAAGGGAGGGTGAGGCTAACGAGGAGTTGGTGCGTTACTTAGCTGAAGTACTTACTGTAAAGAAAAGAAGAATCTCCCTAGATAAGGGATCAAAGTCAAGACAGAAGATGGTAACAATTGACTCTACCGAGACTAGTGTGGACCAAGTCAGAGAAAGACTATCAAGAGAGGCATTACTCAAGTAACAAAACAACACAAAAACAATCCCACATATGGTGTAGTTTTAAAACCATCTTCAAGCTGCTGTTATAGCATCTGCAAGTTTGAGAGGATACAGGCACCGAGGTCCTAGAAAGAGAGTTTTTTTAGAAGGGATGTAATGGCACAAGAGCTTGATGATTCCTTTGTGATGCCCATAATTCAGTTTCCAGGTTGTTCACACTGCACTTAAGGGTGCGAAATGGTCAACCTGAAAACAGAATTACATGTGACTGACTATTGTAGGGACTGCATTGTATGGTATTCTCCATGGTGGTACTCCAGTTTATATAGTCAGCAAGCCTCACAGCTGAGCAATGATCAACAAAATAATGACAAATTGTCACTACAAATTGTTTTTAATTATTCTAAGATCCTATTTTGTATTTATTCATGTTCCACACATGACATAATAATCCACCCAAAAAAAATTTACAAATTATTAGTTGGAAAAATTAAATTTTACAAAAAATACCTATTCTTACAAAAATAGTTTTCACCATTATTCAAACTACCAAAGTTAACATTAAGATTTATTAAAATCTAAATGAACTCTGCTGCAAAAAAGCTACCAATGAGCGCATAAATTTGTTTTAAAGTAATATCAGCTGCTGAAATGTCTCATGAATGCATTCAGTACAAAAGCTACAATCTTAAAAAAATAAACTATGCTATGCTTAAATTCTCTTAAAATGTTAGCTTGCATACAAAAGAGATAGTTAACACAATCTTAGTTTACTTTATTTGCAAGGAATGTGAAAATTGAATGCAGCTCTAGGAGCTTTTGTATGTATTTTAAGAAAACATTCAAGTATTTAAGCATTTCACACCAACATGGCATTTTGAAGACAGTATTTACACAACATATTCAATCCTACTTCACTGCTAGGATAAACTAAAAACATAAGTGAACTTTTAAACTTAGTAGTGTTGTGAAAATCTCAGGATAAAAAAATTCTCGCCAGACTCAATTAAATTGATGTACATGTATGGAAAAGGAAAACCCTTTCTGAGCTATGGGAGTAACAAAACTACATGTTGAACTCAACATATATCACTATGACTAAGTTGACTTTGAAATCAAACTTCAACAAGAAATCGTCTTCAAAATCAATAATAAAGCGTTAATAAATCATCATTGAAACAAGTGTTGTGGTTGTTAAATTAATTCTTTTCCAGTTGTAAAACCACAGGTCAAAAAACAGTGCCAGAACTTCTCAAGACCTTGTGATAGCTCATTGCCTGCAAATCAAGAAAACAGAAATCTTAGGTTACATATAACTGCTAAACAAAAAGCCCTGATGTTGTATTGGTGTGGTCTTTCTTTTTGTACTGCAAGATAGATTCAACCCAAAATATTTCACATTGAAAGTGAAAAACACTGTATACAGATTTTAGAAATAAAATGTCAGGTAGACATGAATGTTAATAAAACCAAACAACAGCCAATCAAATACAATGTTAATTCTTCATGAACCTATTGGTCTTGACAGTTTCCTTTCAGCTCTGTTTGAAAATGAGGCCTGGTGCAAAATCTTTCTAAATCTTTCTAATTCAAATGTTACCTTTTTATTTTTATTATTACCTTTTTGTTATGTAATGCTCCATGCCTCTGCCCATGTATTGGTGCTGACTAGATTGCATCATGGATGCTGCTGCAAGAGATCATAAGCCAAGCAAATGAATATCTATTGCCATAAAAAAAACAATTACCTGTGTTTAATCTACAAATAATCTGCAAATCGCCAATCCATTTTCATTCTTTGTTAACATTATTGTACTGTATGAAAGACTGCCAGGTTTCATATGGGTACTGGAATTTTATTGTGGCATTTTCCAGGACTGGAAAGTCACAGAAAAAGGCTACTGGTCCTGGAAAGTTTTGGAAATCGGTTAAACTAAAGTAAAAAATAATAATTAATATAAAATGTATGCCAGACAGTAAGGAAAATTGGGAGTAAAAGAATTAAATGTGAATCCCGGAAAAGTCCTGGAGATTTGTTTCTGAAAAATGGGTACAAACCATGGTCAGCCAGGCCAGGGATCTATTTTGAGTGTATGAGAAAGCTTTTGAAACTTGTTATATTATAAGATTGGCAATAAAAAGTATAGATATACAGTAAATATGAATTGATTATTTGAAAGTAACTTACAATTTATAATAACAACTAGACGCCTACAGGCGTTTACTCGGGCTACTCTTAATGATATAGCATAGTAATTTGTGTCTAAATACACGGTTGTGTTTACATGTGCAGGTATGCGGTTTTGCTTGACATTTCTCGATAGAATTCACTCGTAAAGGATCACTCGTAAATTAATCTCTCGTAAAGTTCGTGGATCGACCCATTCCCAAAACGCTCCAATAGATTTAGTGTGGCTCTACCGCGAATGGTGTGTAACTTTGTATGTATATTGAGCGTAATAGCCATCGAATTTCTTTCGCTTACATCAATCGAGGAATTGTCCCCGAAGGCGGCCATTGCTTAAACTATGCATTTTAGTCATGCGTCGCCGTATCAATTACATGCATTACGTCAGCATATATAATTGTGACACAACTATAGATAGATAGATAGATAGATAGATAAAAAACCCAGAACTTAACTCGTGCTACCTTACAGGTAGCCCGAGTAATCATTGTAAATTAATTATTAATCATATATATGTATAAATGAACTTAGCTGTACAAGTTCTGTATCCCAGAAATTGTGATTTTAAAAGGCATCTAGTCTGATTAACTCACCATAGGCAGGATCTAACTGTCCAATTAGACCAGGAGCAACATAACAACCCATGCGCAGGCCTTGACTAGGGTCACTGTATTCTGCAGCAAATCTCTGTCTCCTAATAATTTCTTCCTCAGTTAGAACATCCATGTGGCCTGCCATTCTACTGATTGCAAGATTGTTGGAGATGATACTTGGATGAGCACGCAGAGAGTTGTCCTCCCCTTTGAAGTCAGACACTCTTGAGCTAGACTTGGGAGAAGCATTTTGTTCATTGGTAGTGCTGCGATTCCTGGCCCTCTCTTCCTGGTACATACCTGGTGAATGTCGCATTTCTTTCTCAGCACTGTCTTTGAGTCTTTGCAGCCTTTCATGGGTTTCAGAGGTGGGCGTTCGGGATTGCGAGTTTGAATGGGATGTAGGTGTTGAGGTTCTGTCCCTGTCTGCACTTCTATAAGGACTTCTTGCTTCTCTCTCCCGACTAGCAGAAGCCATTGATGTTACTAGACTAGATTCTCCATGGCTAGTTATTGGCATGCTCATGACTAGTCCAGGAGAAAGGGAGAACTGTGCTCCCGGGAAGGGTAGTTGCCCTAAGAATCATTCATAGAAAAATATAGAACATGTAGTTGATAAAATGTTGGTCACATTTTCCCAGCGTGTGAAATCAAGCGTAAATGTAGCACAAAAGACCATGTTTGACCACAATCCCAAACATCAAGGATTATCAGTTGACAATAGGTAGTGCAACAGAGTACTTTTGACGAACTTCAAGGTGTTTGGAAATGTGGTCAAACACTTTCTTCAGCTGTTGATATATCTACTATATCAAAACTAATTAGAATAAGGAGAAATAAAATTAATCAATTGTAAAAATCTATGCTTAGTAAGATCAGATATCCAAACAACAAAACAGTCATGATTTCCTTTGTTTAACCTTGATTAATTATTAATGAGTTTGGAAAGTAAACAGGAAATGCAGGGTACATGTAGCAAGGACATGAAGATTTGCGCAATGAGATGCAGCCAATACAAATTCATATCAGATCCGTCAACCTTTTTAAGTAAATTATTTTAAATTTTATTAAGCATTCCAATAAGTATCAAGGCAATGTCTTAATATTTTACCATCTTAACTCTATGCAGATGAAGATAGAAGCAAACACTACGTGTGCAACTAACTAGTTAACCTAATTCCTGCCCATTGATACACTACAAAAGGTGTTATTATAAACTTTTTCAGATCATTAACAATTGGTGCCCTTCAAACACACCTGTAGACTGATCAACGTTAAACTGTGACAGATATGCTTGAAACTGATTTGCAGGCATGAAGCTGGCTGGAAGTGTGTTTGAGCCATCTCTCTTTTCATCTGAAGCAGATAAGTTTTCTTTGTATCTTGATGTGGGTACAGGTGACCTTGAAGGTCTTGGAGATCTTGGTGCCAAAAGAGACTGCGATTTACCAGCATGACCACGGGGAGATGCTTGGGAATTTTCTGACTCCAAGGAATGGTGCATGGCCTTTGCAGTGCTTGTTGTTGACTCCTTAAGTTTCAAAAAATAAGTACTAATTAATTAATTAATTAAATATCTAATTGTGTTGCAGCGAAACCAAACAACTTTCTGCTACTGAAAGGTTTTGGTTTTAGTATGCATTTAAAGAACAGTAATTTATGAACAAGAGCAATGGAAAAGTTGTGCCATTATGGCATAATTACCTGCTAAGCAACCTATAACGAGAAAACCAGTCTAGTCTTGGAGAATGGAACTCTCCATGATATGTTAGTTCTGAGTACAATTAATAATAATGATAAAATAAGCACAACAATGAGTAATGATCGAGTTCAACAAACCTGAGGACGGTGATAAATCGAATCCCTTGCACCTCCAGCCACATTTTCCACTCTATCCTCTTCTCTAGTGCTTCCGTGTCTCTCTGATTTTTCAGGGGTTGACTGTCGTTTGCGAGGTAAGGTGCCACCCAGCTGTTTGTTTTGTAGATCATTCTCTAATTTGCTGAGGAAAGGATGCAGTAAATGTAGGACTTTAATTATCAGTCAGAGTACATTTTGCAAGTAGTGTATATTGGAACGTTTACATGCACCCTACTTGTTCACTGTTCATATTTGTTACTTTTTCCACTTCTGAGACTGCACCCTACTTGTTCACTGTTCATATTTGTTACTTTTTTCACTTCTGAGACTGAGAGAATCAATTACATGTACTTGAAGCTGAAAAAATGCAACTCCAAGATAATGTACACCTAAATGCCCTAGTAACTCTTAAGTGTGTTTCTCAAGTACACTAAAATGTGAATAAACTAAATATGAATTGATGTAAGAAGAAATTGTCTTACTTATACATAGATATCTGCAGCACATGTTTCTGTTTCTGAAGGCGTTCTTCCTCTCGCTTGTACTTTAAACGCTCCATCTCCCTCTCCCTCTCATA
>Ga0126337_10000504_pt1 | contig 19999 bp, 14 predicted proteins | sample DipCmetagenome_FD_92527 | JGI IMG/M metagenome (GOLD analysis project Ga0126337, IMG submission 92527) | Coral microbial communities from La Bocana,Puerto Morelos, Mexico - Diploria C A metagenome | ecosystem: Host-associated > Invertebrates > Cnidaria > Coral | place: La Bocana,Puerto Morelos...
ATTGTGTAAGTCGTGTAACTTTATTTGTTAGTAATGTAAGTCGTTTAGTTATTGTAATTTAAATAGTGTAAATAATTAGAGCAATATAATGTAAATAGAGTTGGTGTTGTAATTAAACAGCTCGTAAACGAAAAAAAGAAAAAAAAAAGAAAAAAACCAGAAATAACTCTTAAATCGCTTAATATAATTGGTTCCGCTTGACGAGGCGTAATTCTAGCCTTAAGTTGTTCCTCTCGAACATCTGCAAGGTAGGATTTTACTGAACGACAACCGCTGGGTTCCCCCACACCAAGTAAGGAATGCCACTCTTAACCCCTGCCATGTTCAACAAATATTGCACGAAGTTTCCCAATTAACGAGTCAACTGTTCCAAAAGCAAGTCTCTTTGGACATACACAAGACATCCCTGTTTGAGACACTGCTGGGCAAGCCGATTGGTGGACCTTGGTTTTTCCACCGCGATCTTTCCAAAAAAGGAGGGCTTTGATATCCGCAAGGAGAGCAGAAGAAAGAGATTTTGTCGTCGTCAGGCTCGCAAGGAATTGGCCAAGCTCATGTTCAAAAGCCGATTTCTGTTAAGCGTAACGAGAAGAGGATCGCTGCTGAGACAATTGCTGTAGACGCTCTGCAATGTAGCCTTCATCAATGTTACATTTCCCTGACAAATGGTCCCTAACAAATTGCCTCACAGAGCCACATTGCTGGCAAAAATTGAACTGTTCGTCATTAGGGTAACTGTATACAGGACACTCTACAGATGGAGTATATAACTTCGGGACCCTAGGCAAAGTCTGCAAGGAAACGAAATGTGGAAAATATTACTGTCCACAAAGCCTGGCACAATCTAGAAACGAGATACCCGGCATGCCCACATAGAAGTCGTGCATGGAGTCGGTCTGTAAGCAGACATTGAGGGGGTGAGAAGGACAACCATGTCCCCCTGCTCGCCGAGGCACAACTTGTCGGAACAACGAGCCATAAGTTCCGGCCACCAAAATAAAGGAGGACTAAACTCCGGAATTATTACTGTAAAGGGGATCTTGAAACCAAACAAAAACTTTAAAACGGGACCAATCAGGCCGAAAGGAGGAAAAACGTACGGATTAGACATCTGGCTCACAGACCGTAGATCCAGACAAAAAAAAGGTTGACTCCCGCGGAACAAGGGCTAAGAAAAGGGGTAAAGTGCGGCAGTGGAATACCATTCCTACCTATAGGAGCATTCGAATCGAGAGCCATTAAGGAAGGTACTGCAGGTTAAGTTGAATGTTGCGTGACGGCAACGCAAAAAACAGCTGCTTTGTGACTCTGGTCAATTGAGGGGATTTCCTACTTCCCTGCGCATTCCAGGCGCCAATCATAACTCGACTATCAACATAGGCGTCAAGTCTACCGTTGCGAATTTCCTGTGGGATGGCCTTGATAGCATGAACCAAAGCCAACATTTCCTTAGATGATATAAAAAGCCCTCTCTGGTCCGTGTTCCAATAATCTCTAAAGCTCTGATCGCCGGATGGAAGATGCAAAACACAAGTCCAACCATGGCCGGAAGCGTCGGTAGAGAGGGAGACGGTGTAATGTTTCTCTTCTTTCAAAAGGTTATATTGTTCACAATTATCCAAGAAACGCCAAGACCAAGCCACCCAAGACTTACAGGCAAGAATGTCCTCCCTCAATGCAGCAAAAGACTTGATCTTGCGAACAGGCATGAGAAAGGACAATTTTTCAGAATCGACAACAAGACCCAGGTACTCGAGTGCTGTGGTCGGAAATAGAACGGATTTCTTTATGCCAATGGTATAGCCCAGCTCTACCAAAATCGAGAGCACAACAAACAAGGCTGCCCTTGCTGCAATTAGACGATATTCCCTTGATCTGTTAAGGGGAAGCTTCGACCAAGGACCACTGGGAGTCAAAAGTTCTCCATTTAAACGGTCATCGATATATAAAAAGCAGGGGATCGCTTTAGCTCTCGAGAAACCCGAGGCAGCAAGACCAATAGTGTAATAAATATAGGGTGAAATCTTCCATCCAAAAGGCAAAGTCGTACAGAGCAGCCATAAACCCCCAAAGCTGAAACCAAAGTAGGTCTGGTAGTTCTCGGAGAGGAGCACGTGGTCGTAGCCAGATTTGTCGTCGCACTTGGTCATAAAGAGCCCTTGTATGTAAATCTGCGTACGTCCGCCAATTTATCAAGAGAGAAGGGCATATCTCTCATCCAAAGATTCATAAATCTGGCATCGATGCAAAGTCTTGGTTTGGACGGTTCTACCGTTAAAGGAAGCACCGGATAAGGGGGGTCATCCACACCAACCTTCCCCCATACTCTAGACGCCCCTGTAGAAACACGGTTAATAATCTCCCGCGATATGAAATCCGAGAACTTCCTGCACGACTCATGATTTGGAAACCGTTTTCGTGGCGGCAAATCTGAGGAATACCTGGCTCGCTTAAACACGCCTGAGAAAGGTCAAGCAAATTGGAGGATGTCCACTTAATAACGAGTCCATCCGCCAATACGTTTCGCTAGGGGACGGCCCTCGAGAACAATATTCCAAGCCTCAACGTTTTGATGTAAACCACCAACCGAAAAATGATCGGGATCTCTCAATTTAAAGGCTTCTAAATCAGGAGACACGCCCGAGAGCACATCCTTCCAATGCACTACCTCCGTCACTCCCTCCTGGTCAGGAACCCCGTTTATATGCACCCAGTTCGAATTGATTCTCGGCTTCAATCCTTTAACCTGATTCCGGAACTCTATCCAGTGACTTGCTTGTTCCAGAATCCCTTCACTGGAGACGATAGATTTTCTCTTACGACCCACCATCTAGGTAGAAAAAACGGATTTAAATAAATATTTTACTTAAACCAACCTATTCCAGATGATGAATATAAATAGAAAGATATCTAGAAGAAAAACCGGGGTTCCCGACCACGAGAGAGCGACTTCAACACGTCTGAGAGCAGAACGTCTGGTGGCTACCGAGATATACGGTAAACCAGCAGGAGTCACTCACCCTGACCAAGAGTTATTTGAAAATTATAGCCAAAGAAAATAATACGGGACAACGAAATAAAGCAAAAACACTGCGGCAACAAACATGACAGACATGGATATTGGATATTTATTTATGCATACCCGAAAATACATTATTCATTCGACCATCGTGGTATGTTCTAATCTCGTCTCACAATTCTGGATGCTCCCGCAGTCCACCAGAAAACCGACCTTTCTTTGCCTGATTCCCGGTCTGCCGATAAGGGCAATAACTCTGATAGTGACCAAATTGGTCACAAGCGAAGCATCTAACCGAGACTCGGCTACCACGCCCACGACCCCTAGCCGCGGAGGGTCTAGGAGCTGCCAGTCGCATAGCCTTGTCCATAAACCATAGATAGCATTATTTATTATTAAATATTATTATTATTGTTATTGTTATTACTATTGCTGTTATTAATTATTACCGTTAGTATACAAATTAATAACACAAACATGCTAACACACAAGTAATGAAGGCCAAATACGTTCCGTCACATAATTACACCAAACAAGCATCAAGTAGAACAAAAGCAGACTGCACAGGTAATCTTAAAAATATAAGTGCCATTTTCTGATTCAATTTGTTTTGCTTCCCTTTGAGACTTAATACAAAACATCACCAAAGCAAAAATCAAAAAACAGAGGAATGAAGAATTCAAAGGGCAAACATTAGCATAACTTCACGGAGCAAACCACACAGGCAATTTTAAATCAATATCTTCGCAAAGGGAAAATTCACGAAGCCAACAAGCCTCTCAGACACACGCAAAAAGCCTCACAGGTATTAACAGAACAAAATCTTTCGCTGCACAAGCAAAACCAAAAACAAATTTACCGCGCAGGCAAACCTCACAGGCAATATTAGATAAACATTTCACCGGACAGGCAAGCCACGCAGGCAATATTAGATATTCTAAACACTTCACCACGCAGGCAAGCCACACAGGCAATATTGGATACACGTTTCACCACTCAGGCAAACCTCACAGGCAATGATAGATAAATATTTTGCCGCACAGGCACGCCCCACAGGCAATATCAGATAAACATTCCAGCGCACCGGCAAGCCACACAGGCAGTATTCTATAGACATTTTGCCACGCAGCGAGCCTCACAGGCATAAAGTTAAAATAGTACAAAACCACGCCGCGCAGTCAAAACCTCACAGGCATTATCAGCACAAATACCAGCCAACAAACTAAGGACTTGAAGAGCCCCAAAAGCGTAACGTTCAAACCAGAACAAAAATAATACCGTACCTCATTCGCTTGTAACACCGGTTGAGCCGCTGGTTGAATCTCACTCGCTTGTCGAGCCGGCGCCTGCACTGGCGGGTTCACTTGAGCTGCAATCTCTTCTGCTTCCGCAGCGTGAGGAGCCTGATCTGACTCAGCCATCGAGTAATTCGGGTTGAAAAACGTACGCCAAACACTCCACTTTCGCGGCCTCGAGTAGAGTGATCGGGTGGAGCACATGTAATAGTCTCATTTGCATAATCCCCAGGGTATTAATTACCAATGCAAATCGAGTTTGCATAGCTGCACCTGCGGTGTGTAGAAGTAACTGGCGTTTTTGTTTATCATTTTTGCAACCAGAGGCGTCGGCGAAGAGATTGAAGCTTTTGAGCCATTTTTGCCAGCGATGTGCAACGGAGCTGAGTTCACCATGCTGGTCAAACGGCGGAATTAGAGTTACATGAATCGGTACAGCCATGGTGAGCTCGGTCGATCCTCGTCGCCAATGTAATACTGGTTTAATAACGCTAAACACAAGTGACTAGTCGGCCATGTGTTTTCTCCCCCGGTTGCCGGAGCATGCTGGGGAAAGATCTAATTATTACACTTCTATTTAAACTTCTTACTTGAGAGGGATTTGGCTTATAACGCAGCATTTCTTATTTTCATTTAGCATACTTTAGTTTTCCACTTTTATTTTTTATTTATTACTAACTCATAAACGATTTGATTTTTGTGGATTTTTTTCTGTAAAACTTTTTTTTCTGTGATTCCATCAATGATCCGATCCGTGATCCTGTCTGGTCCGATCCGGTCCGATCCGGTCCGATCCGGTCCGAACAATACCGCTTAATTTCTACTCCACTTACTGTTTTCCAGTGAACATTTCGATGATTTTCGTACATCACAGTCTCGATGGTTCTCTGTCACGGCAGGTATATTTACAAGTAAACTTGGCCTTACTTCTTGACCGTTTGGTCACTTTTTCATCTCCATACCTGCTCCCAGCAGTTCAGTACTCTCAACAACAAGTCAACAATTCACAATCCTAATCATGACAATCTAAACATTGACATTCTGTACTAGCTTTTATCTCCAAGTTGTGGTGTCCATTCACTTTTGATAATAATCAATGTCTCATCCGGTTCATGTTTACAATACATATGTTTTGGTTAACTGGATTTATACGCACGCTATTTTTGTTTAAGGTTACATGTCACGAGTTGCGTTACTTGAACACATGAATGTTTGCAACAACAGGTATTTGTTGTAGTGAATAGCCATAAAAGTTCTTTGTTTTTGTGTGATCTCGTCAATTTTACTAATGTGCGGTTTCTATTTCAATATGGCGTTGGGCTCGGTCTGCGCGGTTGCTATTCCAACGTCAGGCTCGGGCGGTCTCGTTCGGCCCGACTAATTACGAACAGTGTCTATAGCGGAGTGAGTGAGTGAGTGAGTGAGTGAGTGAGTGAGTGAGTGAGTGAGTGAGTGAGTGAGTGAGTGAGTGAGTGAACATTTGCATATCGGAGTCCCCGCAAGAAACTCGTTTCAACGATTCGCGTTTCGACGAGTTTAAAAAAGGAAAATGGCTAAGAACAGTTTTGAAATCAAATAAAACTCTTTAAACTGATGAATAATGCCGTCTTTGGTAAGGCAATGGAGAATCTTCGCAAATGTGTCGATGTCAGGCTTGTAACTGATAAAAAACAACGTCTCAAACTAGCAAGCCAGCCGACTTATGTATCATCCAAAATTTTCAACGACAATTTAATCACCGTTCACAGGATCAAAGAAACGTTAAAATTAGGGATGTTGTGATGACAATATTGGATCCGAGTAAAAGCTGATGTACGATTTCCGTTAAAATTGTATTAAAAGTATGGTTCAAAAGCGCGACTGTTATTCACCGATACTGACAGTCTTACTTTTGAAATACAAACAGAAGATGTATACCAAGATTTTTGGAAAATTTTCACCCTTTTCGTTGACGCGATTGTCATTGTTCAAAACAAAATTATTTGGGTCCAACAAATCATAATAATGTTCGAATAACTCGCCGTAATAACTATTTTTGTTTTAAACTTTTTCCCATCTCAGTAATTGTATAGTTCAATTGTATTTTGGCTGCATCATCTTTCACATTTCATTACCGAGCTAAAAATTCACTATCTTCATTCAGAATATCCCGTTTGCTTTTAGAACGTGTTGTTTTTGCACAGTATAGTCCCTAAACACCTTAAGGACTTCCAATGCCCCTTTCTCACAGTACCTGCATAGAGCCGGTTGTTGCCCTACTTTTTTCAACTGATAATTGTGCATGTAGCAATTAACTTTGTGACTTTTTCCTTAAATTCATCAGAGAACATTTTGCTATTACAGTTGTTTGATTTTTTGACTAATCTTTGTTATGACAACCTAACTAGCTAAAGTTTTACTCTTTTTTAAAGATACCAAATTTGGATTCAAAAACGCTTTCTATCTCATATCCTTACAGCTCGTTCATTTTAACTTTTGTTTTGCATTTTCTGAATCACTTTTGAAGCTGTACTAATATTTTAGACTAACTAGAGGTGTTATGTTATGTTTTTATGATAACATGATTTCACGAGTATCCAAGCAAATAAAGCGAAAATAATATATTTGTCGTGTACACTTTAGATATTTAGGCAAGTTTCCTTCAGTTTTGCTTCATATTTAAAAGCATGCCAACCATGGGTAAAAAATGGTAAAAACATAGGGTTAAATATGCTGATGTAGATCTTCCGTTTCTTTGTCCATAGCTACTTCCTGTTCTTCATCGATTAACTTTAACTCGGATGTTCGTATTTGACCTGAAGATGAAATGCAAACAGAAGTAAAAATTAATATGATTTAAGTGATTCGTGACTTTTTTATTTTCTCTTTAGCTAAACGTCATGGTAAGACGTCGGAGGAACCCACTGAACCCCAATCTGCGGAGGATATCTTATCGGAAATCAGGGAATTGAAAGAATATTCCCAACAAAAGGAGAAGGAAGAGTTGAGAAGAACGCTACACCAATTGAAACAGATGGACCAGAAGCTAGAAGAAGCAAACAAACGTAAGCAATAACTAGCCTAAATAATTGGTACATTGTTTCAGAAAGAGCTTTAAATTTCTTAACATCTAAGATTAACGTCTTTATCAATTTGGTTATAGAAAATGAACATTAATCCCTTTTTATGCACTTTGTATTCAAAGCTACTTTAATAATACTTAAATTATTGTATTCTCTGAGCTTTGCTTGATGAGATCCTTAAAATATGATGTCAACTTCCTGAAAGGTTCCGATTTTAAATTTAAGTCAATTGATCTATTTTTTTCCCGCCTCGCGTGACGGACGCCATTGCGCAATTATCGACGATAACAAATTCCAATTCTTTGTTACACGTTACTGAACATGCAAATCAGAACCAGCTGGGTGAATTTTAAGATAGGGGAAAAGGGCCACACATCCAAAGTTTACAAGTTCGAAAAGGCCGTAAGAAAACGAAATGAACCAATTATCTAAAGTTTGAGCGATGATACTGAAGGGTGGCTTTGTCCGTGAAGAATGGTTGGTTGTCCTTCCCGATACCGTTCTCCCTCCGGCCGACGCTGACTAAATGTGACATTTGATTGGCTTTGTGCGGAAGCCGTTCTCTTTAACCCTGCGCTTGTCGTAAAAGGCGCTCAAACCGAGCTTGTGATACTCGTGACAACCCGGCCGTCAATCATTCGGAAACGTCTTTTTTTTTGCCATGTCCTTGCTCCCTTCCAGCGCGCCCTTAAAACGATCCCAAGTGTACTTGCCTCTTTGGCGAACCCTTCTTGCTAATCTTATTCTTCCGTCCTCAAGCTGCTCGTTAAAATGACACTTCGAACAGAGTGCGATCATTCGGCTGCCTTCACACTCGAGCTTGAAGATCCCCGGGCGCTTCACTTGTCCCAAGGCAGCCATTCCTTCTTTTTGCCTCGAATTCCGATTGCAGCACAGGGGTTATAATGTTCTCGAGCCGCCCAGAAACAGCCATGTAGTTGCTGTCTGTGTCAATATGGATCAGTTCGAGATCCCTTCCGTCGATATACCTGTCCAGGAAGTCGTAGTAAAATTCGAGCATCGGCACAGCTTCGCTAACTGGTAAAAAGGATCCCGACCTGGAAAGGCTGCCTAATTGTGATCCAAGCTTTTTGGGAATGTCATTTTGGCTGAATTTTTCTACGTCTTGTCGTCGCCATGAAACGCTCTGGAACGGAGATTGGATAAAAAGCAAAACAAAGCCAGGACAAAACATGAAGAAAATCGATGAATTTCATAGTGATAGAAGGCAAAATCTCGCCGAAAGTGACAAGGGCTCGTGGTTCAATTAACCCTCAGAAAACGAAGAAGCTAGTGCTTCATCTCGGAATGTATCAGCAGTCAGTAAGAAAAAATAATGGAAAGCAAAAGAAAGCAATGTTACGAGAGAGCGACTTCCAAAAACGAGTTCGGACTATTCTTCGTCGTCGGATTCTTCATTGTACGAAACGAATGCCTCCTTGCATTCTTGAAACTACGCTGCGGCACTTTCTCCTCGGTTTGCTTTTGTTTTGTGGAAGTATGTTTTTTTTCCTTGTGTTTCGTCCTTTGTTGACCACGGCTAAAACGTGTGCCTCCTTGAACCCGCGCTGCGGCACTTGCTCCTTTTTTGTTCTTGTTCTGACGAAGGACGTCGCTTTCGTTTCGTTTTGCCCATAGTTGACCACGGTTAAACCCATGTGCGCATGAAACGTGACTGTAACATTATCGCTTTACCGGGAGGTTCAAGTTTGCATACTGTGAACGTTAGGGGTTCTGTTATTTCATTGGCTCGCGGCCTTTCAAGTTGACACATTCCTCTGTGAAGGCGTGATATGTTTATAAATCTTTAGGCAAAAACTCGCACTCGTTTTTCGAGATAATCTCTTCTCTTTAAATGAATTAATAGGGTATGCAGATTTGACGGTTTTCCATGAAATTTGGTCAGAACATTCACTGATAGATGTGGAACAAAACCCTGTCGGCGAATTACATTATTTTAATTTTTTTCCTCGTGGCGGCCTTTAACGCAACAAGTTATTAGTTAGAATTTTTCGATAGTCCAACTTGACAGATCTGTAAAAAGATAACCAATAGAAATAAAAGAAAATGCTGACACGGTTTTGGAGATTGAGGCTTTGTGATTAACGCTGCACAGTTATTTTGCATGAGCGAGCGCATTTGATACCCGATTAATTCGCTGGAACTTCAGTCGGTCATGTTGGAGTTGACGGCCTCTTCCGCCTTTGGAAAGAAAACTCTAAAACAAAACATAATTTTATGGAATTCTACATTTTATAACCTTTCCGTTGATATATAGTTTGTGGGGGTTTTCTTGAAAACAGCGCGCGCACGAATTTTTTTTTTTTTCTGGAGGACACCCGCGAAGGTTTCAAGTAACCTTAATTTCGTTCAAATGATTGAACAGTTTCGAATTATTCCTGAGTTTTGGCGCGAATAGACTGTACTAAAACTGCTGGACAGATTTTGGAAAGTTCATAGCGGCAATGTAGAATTTGTTCCGTGAGTTGATTACGTTTTCGACGAATTACGGAAAAGATATCTTTTGCCTTTGTTAAAAGGGCATTTGGGGAAAGAGTGCCAGTAACAAACGTGATATTGGGTTACCGTTTTTGTTTCAAGGTGGTACTCGTTTACAGCAGCCCCTTCCACCCACCGCTTGCCACTGGGGCCGCACATCGTGTGATGGATGCGAATTTTGCGCAGTTTTGCCTGTTTTTCGATCCACATAACCGATTCAATGGAAGTGCTGTGCCTGGGAAAAAAGGCTATTTTGATGTTTGTCTCCGGGGCTTCGACTGTTTTTGGCCGAGCAATCGATGAAAGTCTCCTTTCTTAAGCAAGAAATGTTGTGGCGTTGGAGGTGGTCAGCGTTTGTGAACCTAAAATGACAGTGCTCACATTCATAAACTTAAGCCAGCTTTCAATTTTTTTGATTAGAAACGCTTTCTTGCCGTAAACGTCGATTGTCGTGATGCTTATCAGCTTAGCCGTCGGGGCACTTGTAAGGTGCTATAACTTTTCGCAATCTTCAAGGCGCTTCGGGATGAATACTCGAATCCCGAGCCAATCCGATAGGGGCCTTTCTCAGCTAAGGTGTTTTTCAACATTTTCTAATTTATCAAGAAAGGTTTTGGGTACGTTTGCAGGCAATGCACGAACTTTCTTTAAACGTCTGGCAAACTCTTTTGCGGCATTTATCAAGAAAAGTTTTGGGTGAGTTTGCAGGCAATGCACTAAGTTTCAGAAAAGCTCTTTTGGCGGCTGCTGTGCTTCAATTGTAGCGAGCACTTTAATGAACAGCAATGCCGGCGCCAGAGCCACAAATTGTAGTTGAAGGTATCCAGAGCCACTATTGATTGACTGTGGGCAAGATCTGACAAGGGGCCTTTACCCAACAGCGGCTGCCTTTCAAGATGAACTTTCAAGTGAACAATGAAAAAGCCAAGAAGCAACCATTTTGTGCTTTGTTCCTTAAAGTTGTCAGTGTCCAAGCGAAGCTTTTACTGCTGTTAAAACTATTTTTCTGCTTCCGCCTTATGATACTAAGAACCAAGGTAAGTCGCTTTTTGAATAAAAGAAAATTTCAGTATTATCAACGACGTTGCGCGGCTTAACGGAGAATACAAGTCTTAAGTAAAAACTCGTCCTGATGTTTCGCTCAATATTCTCCATAAAGCGCTATGCTACCAGTTCAAAAGCTAAGTTTGATTCGCGACCTCAGGCAAGCTTCCTTTCAGACGGATGGTTGAGCGATATAAAACGAATTTCTCTTTTTACCCCCACTGAGATGAACAATCACATCTAAAAGTCGGTAAAAACATAGATTCGAGTGGCAGTCACTCTGTACCAACTAGTGTGAGAAAAGCGAAAACCTTTCTGAAGGATGAATATTTGAAGGACTTTTCAGCATCAAGCGACGAAGGTTGTGTTGCGTCTTTTTAGTGGCGAGGTCATAAAATTAATACCTCTTCCTCCTGTGTTGCTGGCCAGGTTGGTTTTCGCAATCTTAGCTCTTAAGCTTAAATTATGCAAGTTCACAATATATGAGTGCATCTGACCTTAACAGTGAAGAGAACATGCAGGCAAAACACAGCTGTCATTGCAAGAGCAATGGCACCGCAGGGGAAGAAAAGATTCGATTAATCTGCAACCGATAATAGAAGGTCTGATTACCAAAATGCCCTTAGATAAAAACCAGCAATCAAAACCCAGAGACCCTGGTGTTAAAGGTCTTCTATACAAGGCAAGAAAAAAAAAACCTCAAAATTAGCACAAAACCAAATTACCGGAACATTTAAAAGAAATCAACCCCAAAATCACTGCATGAAATGGTCTGTATAAGGACCTTTCCTCAGGTCGTACACAGTCAGTATATCTGATATATAAGACATATAAGACAAATATAAGAATGCGGCAGGATGTATAAGGCCGGTTTAATGATCAGTATATTTCAGGGTTGGCCAAGAAAAATACCAGGATCTTATACACTTGTGGCAGGACTCCTTATATGTCATTAAAGGTGTCAGTATACATCACGTATACTGTATGAAACAGGGGGTATACTGGAGGGTCTGTGGAAGGTGTGTGTGTACACGGAATTTTACAGTTGCGGCAGGATTCCTTCTATGCCAGGTCACATGCCAGTATACAGTACGTATACTGGCAGAATCAAGGGGTATACTGAACATGGTGTGGCCGGAATGTGTACTGATTTCGTATTTTTTATGGACAATGACCCCTGGTTTTTCGCTGCAGTAAAATTTGTTTTCGGGATTTCTAGTACCAGTGGCAGGGTTTATGGGTATTCATGATCATATCTTAGCTTCGAAACTGATTCGTAAACAAACACCATTTACTTGTCTTCCTCTCCGCTGTCTCTTTAACATTTGCAAATAAAAATCTACTTGATTACTATCTTCATGATCTCCTAAATGCGGTCGAAGCTATTTCATGCTTCTTGAAGTCTTAGTCTACATGGAGTTAGAAACGTAATTTTGAAAAGCAACAAAACAACTAATTTACACGTAAAGCAAAAATGTCCTTCAATGACGTTTCGGGTATAGTTCAATATAAGTTAAAACAACATAATTCAGTAAACTTGATCAAAATTTTAATCTGCATCACCTACACTCTGATTACTTTAATGATCCTCGTCATGACATGCTTCACTGTCATTTCTACTAAAGGAAAAAAAAGTCGGCTTTAGTTCTATGACGTATAGAGAATAGGGTTTAAGTAGGTAACAAAGAAATCAGAGGAATGGAATTTCTTAAATGCTCGACATATTGCTTTCCAGACTAGTACAGACAGTATACCTTTCAGCTTCTTCTACTTGAGCCATTTTCTTCTCGCCTGCGTAACTCCTCCTTCCACTCATCTGACAAGGCCTATCTCAGAGTGGGACTTTTGTTTTATCCGTTGCCGACTCGACTCCTTCGCTGCGTTTGTCAAGTCTAAGAAAAAAAAAAACTTTGTAAGTACATGTAGATCATTGTAAGTTCGTTCGATAACGATCTAGCAACCACGTTCTGCTAAAAGCTACAAAAGATTTCCATTCAGGCCTGAAATCATTGTGTAAGTGTTTTACTTTACACCAACCGACAAAGCTCAATCGCAGCCTTCCAGAAAAGGATGAAAAGTTTATTTTTAGCAGGGTGTTTACTATGCATGAGACGCCACTTTGCAATTGCCTCTAGCATCCGGCCACACCGTCTACTCCAGGAGCCATATGATTCATCAACAATTTAATCGGAAGAGAGTTTGTCGACTTTGTCATCAAGGGTCAAGAGCTCTTAAATTTTCTCATTTGAACTTTCTACAATCCTCAGAAGATCTTGAATTAAAGTCTGACAGGCTGCAAGCCCAGCGAGTACCTGTTGTAACGTGCTGATCGAGTCGCGGGAGGATATTAGAGAAGAGCAAGATCTTCATCGGGGATCGTGACAAAACTAAGTGAAACAAATTCTATTGTATACGAAATTTTCCATAAAACGAATTTATATGATTCGTGTCTAGAAATTTTACTGACAACCCGGCTGGATGGAATATTGGTTGGTAAATTTCGTTGAAAGCAGTCTTTATAATTACGCTTGCGCTGATGCTCTCGGACTAACAGCGGTAACCACAAACAGATTTTGCAACATTCAACCATTACAAGCTTAAGATTAGCCAGAGGCCTCCTATGAGGGTTCCAAGGTTTGCATCAAATACGCGGCAGCGTTAATTGGGTTTAGTGTCCCGGTGCAAGTCCTCCCGTGCAACCGATCTTAGGACATTCCGCTCTCAAGCTTTGCGAAATTGTTTTCTTAGCACTTTATTTAAACAAGGATTACACATTTTGTGCTCAGGCTGGTATTCGAAAGGAGCCCTGCGATAAGTAGACTGTAAATATTAGAATATTAAATAGTAATCGGAAAGAGAGTTAAAATGCATTAAAGTGAAACACCCGTAGGAATAGAGCTATGCACACCGTAAGTCAATAGAGCTAACGAAGATTGGTCCGAATTTTATCATCATGCTCGTACTCGTTGGCATTAACAAAATGATGTAAGTTAAGTTAGATCTTCGCGCCTTGTTGTCTTGAAGTTTCTGAAAAGAACGTACGAAAAGTACGTCCGAAAATTTGATGAGCTTCGTAAATAAATTTGACCGATTAAAATAAAACCACGTGCCGTTAACATGGTTAAATATCAGAGCCCTGGCTTCCCTTGATACGTCGGCAATGACGTACCCAGGCCACACGCCACAAGGGAGGTATCAGGAACATATCATGGCACCCTCCGACACGTCACGTTTCTTGGCATGTCACGTTCTGATCCCCTAGACGCCAAGTGTCGAAGAATTTCATGGCCACGTAAATTCCACGAAATTACTCATTTCACGCAGCTTATTGATACCTTTGCGCAATGCGTAAACAGTAGCGTACAGATGCTTTATGTATATCTTTACGCAATGAGAAGCGTCAAGACGCGTTATTGACATATTTATGCAATGCATAAAGAAGCGTCAAGATGCGTTTATGATGCCTGTACGAAATTCGCAAAGAAGCCCAAGGACGCTCAATAAAACCTGCGTTTATAGTTGTTTATCTGAATTAGAACTACCTTCACATGCCGTCATGTTCGCTAAGTAAGTCCTTCTGTAAGAAGCACTCATTACCACAGGGTACATTTTTCAAGAAAGCCTTGTTTTCAGCAATCGGAGCCTTCTCATCCTCCATGGCCCTGGCATGAGTTTTTACTCCTAGGACAGAATCAACCTAAATGCTAATACATAGATTTAGCCATGCCTAAAACCGGAACTCCACAGTGATTTCTGGGAATGTTGTTGTACCTGACATATTCATCGTCCTCTCTCGCCGTAACTCAGTTACTCGTTCGTCTGTCCTGCTTCTCCCAGCTTCCCCTTGCCGTTCGTGTACCTCCAAAAATGCTTGAAAACTTGTAGGAAGAAAATCTTTCCTCTAAAAACTCTGTGAATAATGCAGAAAGAAAGGTTTTCCAAACCGTTTCTTCTGCAAACACTGTAGACTGCTGTAGACTGCTGTAGACTGCTGGCTGTACATGTAGGTTGTCAGTAGCCGCGGAAAGCCGCGAAAAGCGCGGTTTAATTAAGACCTTCTACCGAATGACTATGGCCAACATGTTGGAACGACGTCGTCGCTAGTTGGGGTGACGTCTCTAGGCGCACGCGCCCGCGAACCATGCCGCTAGCCACGATGACCATGAAAACTCAAACACTTGGTTTTCCCAAATTCTATCCTCGCAAGACAGTTATAGGGCTCTGCTCTGCGGCCCTTTGGCGGTTTCCAAGCTCGAATCTTTCCGGTTCTTTTCTCTTCCTGGGCGGCACGGGGTCTTTAATAGACTTGATTCCCTTGTGTTTTCTCTGTGAGATGCTAGCCCAAAAGAAATCAAATGACTCGTCGCTTGGATCTGTTAACAGGGTGTTAACTACGCCCTGCCAGTATATTTCCTTGAGCTGCTGAAATTGAGGAACTCTGCAAAGCACGGCTTAAGTTGTCGGTTTGTCGCAAAATTTTCTTGCCCAAGCAACAACCAAAGAAAAACCTAAACTGTCTCATTATACACTTCTTTCACCATGCAGTGATTCTCAATTTCATTTCTGTGTATTTCAATGCCTCAAGTGACCAATCCCAAAGGTCCATGCGTTCACCATGGTTGTAATTTTATCTACTTGCGTGTTTCTTTACGGGGACTTTTTCACAAACTTTCCAATTTCTCCGACTGTATCAAGTACATCACTCATACATTTAACTGATGTTATGGCAACAGCCAAGTTCAAGGCAAGGTGATAACAGCGTGTTTAGAACGGCCATTGTTGCAGCACAATCATAGCATTGACCACGAGCATTCTGAATATATATATGTTATTTGCCGGCCGGGAGGTCCGTATTGGGAAAAACTGTGCCCGAGGTCTTGAGTACGGCCCAAGGCCGCAGGCCGAGCCCCATGCTCAAGACCGAGGGCACAGTTTTTCCCAATACGGACTGACCTAGGCCGGCAAATAGCGTGTTTATTTTTTTCTCTCTGAAAAATTACTTTACACGAAATATTTGTGTTTATTTTTTACTGAAGCAGTTTCACACCGTGCGCGTGCGTTTGAAGTTTCGGTCAAGCTAACCCGCGTTGTTTACAAAGAATTTAAAAGAAGAGATTCATTTTTCGCTGATCTTGGAACTGAGCAATGAAGGATTTACATTTGATGGAGATTTTTAGTGTAACAGAAAGCTGCTAAAATAGCCGCAATGTTGGAAAACTCAGAGCGGTCCGAAAATCCGGACCGCTGATGCGCGCGCAATTAGCCAATCAGATTCAAGGATTTGGGATTCCGGATCGCTGAGATGCTTCAGAAAAAAATTTAGTGTTGCTACCATCTGATGGACAGTGATTCTCGACAATGGTAGCATCCCCATGAAGTCAATAGCGCACAACTAGTTCCTCCTCGACAGATACATCCGTTGTCTCTTTCGTCATTATTGTAATATATAGATTTAGCCAAGCCTAAAAGCGGAGCACCTCAGGCATTTCTGGGAATGTTGCTACTAATGAAAATAATCCAACATGTATGTCAGGGCAATTGCAAACGATTTTGTAGTTTCAGTCTGAACTACGATTACATCAGCAGATCGAGGTGTAATGTGGTATGGTGATGAAAATAGAGCCATGATTTCCTGGGCAGGATTTCAGGAGGGCAACCAAAAAGTATTCACAGAATTGTCTTCTGTGCTTTTTGGTGGCATTTCTTGTTCTTGGCTCCTCCAATATTGAATCTTTAAAAAAAAAACATTAGGAAAAAAGACCCAACGTCACTCTTAAACAATAGCTGCTGTAACCTTTGCAATTCTTAGAGACTACCTCTTATATACCCAATGTTTTTTTGAACAAAATACATGCTACATATCTTACATTTTTATTATTATTCCTTATTTGTAAATAATTTAAATTTTCTGTTTTTTTCTTGTGTCCCCAATTAGTTGTTAAAACTAAATACATTGACACATTAATAAAGCTTTTACTTACTTTCCTACCTTAAACAAGACATTGCTGTTAGTCATTTTATCCTTTCACTGTTAACATGGGGACTTTCACACAAAAGACACTTTCACCTTTTTTTTTGTTTTGGGTATGAAATCCAGTGGTTACATTCATACTCAGTTCCTAAATCTGTACTAAATAAAATCTCACAAAATTGAATACACATGTGAAAAGTTGGAAAAAAGTTGGTTTTTAACTTGATACAGTTAGCAAATTAATATCTTCACTTTTACATGGAATCTCCTCCTGCTGGAAGGGCTTGCACCATCTCTCAAAGTATAAGTATAAGCAAAATCACTCTGGCATGAACGGTAAATATGATAGTTTTTTGTTGATCATGAATATTTGCGTAGATTTTAATACTAGTTATTTTATTATTCAGTTTTAATGTGATTTTAATGAGATTGCATTGGGGACTATGGCAGCAGTTATTGGGAGCTGTTAATTGTGCTATAAACTATACCACAATTATGTCTATGTTGTCAGTTAAAAATTAAATTCAGGTAGAAATTAAATTCCTTTGTCTCTTAACCCTACTTATTCATTGATTATGAATAATTAGGGTTAGAAGACAAAGGAAATTGAGAATTAAACTAAAATTATTTTTACCTGAATTTAGTTTTTAACTGCAACATACATGTTTTCTTTTTGCCTGCACTACACAACCAAATGCACTGAGAGGTTATAAGGCATAGGTACATTTGTGAGCCAAGCTCAACATATCCAAGAAATGTTTTGATTGACACATCAATAAATGTCGAAGATAAGTATAGCAAATGGATAAACAGTACATCAATAACTCGTATGCACGTATCCTCTGTTAGTTATCAGAAATTCTTCGAGTGTTTTTTGTTCTGTACTTTCCTGCATTAGGCTTATATTAAAATCCCCAAGTAATACAGTAGGAATTGTAGTCCCTGTCAATACTGAGTAATGAAGATGAGTAAGAGCTTCAATCGACTGTGAAATTCTAACACGAGTTTTTGAGTGGTAAATACCTACAACACGAAGATTTTGAATTGGATGGCTAAGAACTGTTACAGTCATTTTTACGTTATTATTGTTGAACCGGTATGGAATTTTAGTGCAATTTAAATCATTCGAATGTTTTAATCACTTCGCACGTCATCTATGTGCAAGTGGAGAGATCTAACATTCTGGAACAATATCGTTTTGGTTTCGGGCGAATTCATAGTCTGTAATTTTGTTAACGTTTTGAGGCTTGCTTCTGTTCTCAATCTATTCATTTCATTTTCAACTTTCTCACTGACCTTTATTTTCTTTTCATTCAAATTGATAACATGTAGTGAAGAACTGTTCCTTACTCTGCTCAAGCCAACATAATGCATGTGTTCCCTTGTGGATGCTGGGAAATCAACAACTGGTTCATTTAATGTGTCACCTTGACAACGGTGAATAGTCTTAGCAGCAGCAGGTCTAAGTGGAATAAATGTTTCTTAATAACTTAACTAACTGTTCGCAAAGTTCTCAATTGTTCAAAGTCATCTCACGGTTCGACTAGGATGTTCGGTTCATTTCAAGCAAACATAACTTGGTCGCTGGGCGTGTAAGTACAGTAGTACCATCTCTATATACTGGTTTTCCTTTACGCTGTCGTTTGGCACTCGTTGCCACAGTGCAACTGGGCTTGACTCTTACTGTGCGCACTAATCCATCTCGACTGGGCATAACCTCTACGATTCATCTACTAACAAGACTAAATCAACGACCGCCAAGTTTCTTCTCAGTGTGTTCCATTGCTTTCTTTCTAACAAAGTTGGCAGGTACTCACTCGTCCATCTGCGCCAGAACAAGTTCCCCAAATATTGGGCTTGCCTCCAAGCGCGTCTGCAGCGGAGGTCATCTTAGTCAAATACTCCTGGTGGTAAACCTAGACAGGGACGCAGATGCAACAAATGGTCAGGGGCTAGTGGCTGCTCATCCAGGGGGCTGTCACTGTTGTGAGTGAGAGGTCTTGAATTTAGGATGTTAACCACTTCTGCTATGACCGTCAAGAGTACTTCATCAGAGACTAGCCGCTCTTTTAAAGTGTCTTTTAGGATCTGCCGCACAGAACGTATCATGCGCTCCCACACACCACCCATGTGGCTCGCCGAGGGAGGGTTAAAAATCCATTCAATCTTCTTCTGACCACAGAAGTTGTTAATCTTGTGCTCATTCCATCCCTCAACAGCTTCTTTCAGCTATTTGTCTGCTCTTGTGAAGTTGCTGCCTCGATCACTTCTTATCAGCTCTGGATACCCACGAACACTGATGAACCTTATAAGCGCGTTTATCATCGAATCTGTGTCCAAGGAGTGGGCTATTTTAATGTGCACTCGTCGAGTGAAATATTCATTTGCACAGCAAACTGCTAAAAAGTTTAATTCGCTTTGAAAAAATTTCTAATAACCTCTGTAATTTAAAAAAAAAAGAAATCAAGAAAGACTACGAGAACGGGGGATCGGGAGTAAGAACTAAACGGTTACGAAAGAAAACGGCGACGTGCCTCGAAGCTCAAATGGACCCACGCACATCTGTTATCTCACTCCGTCACTCGGTCACTTGATCTTTTTGGTAGCTTCACTCGTGTTGTGTTATAAGGAGGAATTTTAAGTGGAATTGAACCGTGAGACCGTATTGTGGCAAAGCTCTACAGGTCATAGGTCTACATGATTTCCGCTGTTATCTGCTTGTCGCTTCGTGGAGTTTGACACCTTAGTAATTTGCCATATGTTTATGCATTGTTTTGGCTCGTTTCTATTGCAAGTATTTGCTTTCAAGGAACAAAATATGAAATTAACCGTGAAGATGTTTTGTTTACTTGCATTCTACGTTATGACGCCGGGCCCGGCTGTGATTATTAGAACTGTTTGCAAGTACAGTAGTAGATTCTTATCAAACGTTTTTCTTCGGAGACGCCGTAGCTTTACTCTGAGATGGCTATACATTTGTCTAGATACATTTTAATGTTTCTTGTAGCTATCTGATAGAGCTTATGTTTCTCGAGCTCGATGTATAGGTTTATTCCTCCTTTGGACGTTCTGACACCACATGATTCAAATGTAGCTGTTCACGCACAAG
>Ga0126337_10000505_pt1 | contig 19998 bp, 8 predicted proteins | sample DipCmetagenome_FD_92527 | JGI IMG/M metagenome (GOLD analysis project Ga0126337, IMG submission 92527) | Coral microbial communities from La Bocana,Puerto Morelos, Mexico - Diploria C A metagenome | ecosystem: Host-associated > Invertebrates > Cnidaria > Coral | place: La Bocana,Puerto Morelos...
GAAAATATAACAATCTATACTCCATGTATGATGCCTACCTTGCAGCGCGGCCTCATTATTTACTAATAAGCGATATGGTCCCTTGTTTTCTGAACTTTTATAAGTAAGAATCAGAATATTAATACAGGCTGTCACCTTTTGTTTTCCCTTTATGGGCAATACGTTTAGTTATATTGCGTTCGTGTAACACGTTGTTTACCGTTTCCTTGCAGCCCTGGCGGATGGTCCGGGGAAGGATGTTATGCTGTGGCATCCACAAGCAATGCAGAAGAAACGGAATGCAGTTGCAATCATTTGACACACTTCGCTGTTTTATTCGACTATAGCGATGCGAACAGTAGGGTAAGGTGTAGTTTGCCGTTGGGTTCGATTGGGTGATGAGGTGATCTTCCGCTAACTGCACAAAATTATCTTCGCATGAAACGAACTGGATTTGATACTGTATAGTAATTGTTGAATTCGCAATGGGAGGCACGGTGGCCTCATGGTCAGTGTTCAAGCCCTGACCGGGGGCATTGTGTTAGGACACTCACAGTGCCTCACTCCACCCACGTATATAAATAGCTATTAGCGAATTTATTGCTGAGCTTAACCCTGGGACGGACTAGCATCCCACCCACGGAAGGAGGGGGGCGGGGGCTGGGAAGGGTAGAACACTTGTAATCGCTTCATACTGTTGGGCACTTGGCTCGTATGCAAAATACCTTAAACTTCGCTGGTATCCTTGTATGACAGCCGCCTGTCTTGCAATACCAATGCTGAACTGATTTCTTTGAAAATTACCAGTAAATAGTATGCAGACATAAGAAATTAATAAAATTTATCTAAGTACTTATTTTGGTTTACCATTTTATAAACCGACAGCTCACAAAGACGGATGAGAAGATATTGAGGATTCTTACTTACGTGGGATTAGCTCTCTCCGTTACAGGAGCAACTCTGACGATAATATCATATGCGCTTCTTACGTGAGTAATGAAATAATAAATCATCTTTAAACGTCTACAAAGATACCGGCTGTTTACATGACAATGACAGGCCGGTGAAGTTAAATTACATACGTAACATTCAAGGTGCTCATGGTGGTATCAAGTTCGGCTAAGACAGGTTGCCTGCACCTTTTTCCTTGATTGATCTGCTATGTTTTTATTATGGTCCTCGTAGCTTCTTTGAATATGGGTTTTCCGACCATAGCAGAACCAAACGAGAGTCCCATTTTTTAAAATTATTTATCTATCAATTCACTATCTTTTTTTTTTTCACCCAGAGGCGAGAGTTTCTAGTAGATAACCTAAAATGCGGAAAAATGAGAATTAAACAAACACGGTTTTCACGTAATACGGAGATTTGAAATAGCTAGAAGACGCATTCATGTTGGATGTCCAATTTTTACCTTTTAAATTATTCAGATTTGTAACTTTGTTTTGCTTACTTTCTATCAGTGATGTGCATCAGCCCATATCTCAAATCAGAATGAGTCTGGCCGGATCTATCGCAGCTGGACAGATATTATTTCTTGCTGGAATTGGAGCCAAAGAAAACACGGTGAGAAGTTAAGCCCGCTCCGGCAATGTCAAGGGAGTGGTGGCTTATGTCTGAGAGTAGGCAGACATGACGAAGTGAGATTTAAATACACGCTATTGGTAACGAATTTACTACGCTGCTTTACAGGGTGTTTGTGTTACAGTAGCCACTCTCATGCAGTACTTCCTGGTGGCAGCTTTCTGCTGGATGTTCGTCGAGGGAATCTACTTTTACTTGCTTGTTGTTCGGGTTTACAACATCGCAAACAAGATGCACATCTATCACGTGATGTCGTGGGGTAAGTTCTTGAAATACCTTTTAGGCGAGGTGTCTGCTCTGGTACAACCTTGTAATCCATTCCTCTTTATATGCTTGCGCTGCAGGTTTTCCCGCTGTTATGGTCGCCGTGTGTCTAAGTATTGCTGCAGGAAAAGATGGACTCCACAGTTTCGTGGATGATGAATAGTAAGCAACCCTCTCTATCCCTCTCCTTAACGTTACCCTTCCCTTTTTTCGAACTCTGTGTTTAGAACGTGCGATTCTACGTAAGTTTCAGGTGACTGAGTATTTTGGGGATATGAGAAATTTTTTACTACTTCTTTTTTTTTACTTTTGATTAAAGCTGCTGGATGTCTTCGAATAGCAATTTGATTTGGACATTCGTCGCAATCGTGGTGGTGATTGAAATTGTAAGTAAAACGAGATGCTGGCTTTCGCTGTTGTTTTCTTGGTTGATATTCCTCAACACATGCCGTACTTATGGAGTTTTTATTACAAAACTTACGCAAAGACAAGGGCCCCAGTCAGCCACACCTTGGCTACCATATTTTATTTGGAACATGCTGAAACGAAGAAAACCACTGTGAAACTACTTAAGATAATTTAAAAACATAGAGAAACACAACGTACAGTAAAGCAATAAGATTTCACCTCACCATGCAAGACGGCATCGAAAATAGCAGAGGCTTACTAGGGTCCTTTAAGGTCTCAACACACATTTCCTGTTTTCATTTTTAAGCTCAACTTGTTGATACTAGTTCGTGTTATAAAGGAAATAAACACAATGCAGCCAACAGCAGGAGAGAAGCATAATCACCACATAAGGTAAGATATAACATTTCCCGATAAAGGAAACGAAAAAGACTCACAAGATAAGGTCTGTCCCGTTCGATTAGGTATATTCCATGTCACGTCAACTTGTTCTCATATTCACTAAGCTGAACATTTAGAAATTACTTTTCTTCATTGATACAATGAATAAATAACGGTTGACATTAATTATATACAGTTTTTCGTTCGTTTTGGTATTTTTAAAGCACTCAGTGCAAGGATAACGAAAATTTGTGAAGCGTCAGCTTGACATTAATCCATTGTCATTATCTCTTTTTGCAGACTTGGCATCAGAGCATGCCTGGTAATGAGTCCCTTGCTTGGGATCACGTGGTTGTTTGGTCTCTTGACCCCATTGCACAAAGTTTTCATCTACATTTTTACTATCCTGAACTCCACTCAGGTGAATTAATATTATTTGTTCATATTTCCGACAATAACTAACTCTTTAAACTCTAAGGTATTTTTTTGCTATATGCTTAGAGAATAAATTCTGCACGCGGCGTAATCTCCGGTTTCCCCCTAGCAGAGAGCATCTAGGAGTATTTCTACTCCCCCCAGATAGGGTGCTAGTCTATCAAAGGGTTAAATTCCCCCCCTCCTCCGCCCCTCCACATTAGATTCACCGGTACCCATTTTTATAAACACGGTCGGAGAGAGGCACCGTGGCGGTAAACTGTCTTGCTCAAGAATAATACACAATAACCCGGCCAAGATTCGATTCAGAGTCGAGAACACAAGACATGAGGCCACCGCGCCTCCCAAACTTTGTATGATATAGCAAAATGTCTTTCACAAAATTGCTTAACCTGTATACCTTTATCGTTAATTATAAGGCTAATTTTAAGGCTTAAAATAATGAGAAATTATTACATTTGATAAGAGTAATCCTCAAGTTACGGACTTCTTCATAGTAGTGCAGCAAGGTCTTGTTCACATAAATTACTTGTTTGATATTCAGTACAATAAAAGAGGTCTCATCTTTAATTTACTGAAATACGTATATATGATATGCAGATCTTTTTTCTTTCTTTTAAAGGGATTCTTAATTTTTGTCTTGCACTGTGCAAGAAACAATCAGGTAAGAGGACTGTGCAGTCCCCAAATCATCACCGGAATCCAAATAATCCCAGGACCGGAAATGATCCCAGATTGTACCGTCAATGATCCCCGGACCGAAAATGTCGCAATAACGGATGGAAATGTATGGACTCAGGAATTTAGACAGTGGATTAAAAATTTATATAATCGATTGTTTTACTGTGAGACTCAGAAAACCAAAACCACTTTGATTTCATTCAAGACACAACAATTTGCCGCTTATGTTTGCGGTTTATTTTGCTCACGGTTAATTGGCTTTTTCTGTGCCACACAATGATATTCCGTAAATATTTCAGGTTTTCACATTTTTCTGGTAGAGAAGTGTGTATTATGTAGTATAAGTATATTATTATAAGTATATTATGTGTAACTCAAGCAATTGAATTTCTACAAAACACGGCAGATAGTCGTGTGTATATTTCTTTTTTTCTTCTTTTTTTTTTTTCAATCAGTTTTGTTCTTTTATTAATCTATAGTTTAGAGAGCGATTCAAAAGAAAGCTGAATGGGATTTTTCCAGCTGTAAGCGATGCAAACCCCGCCAGGAAAACTTCAAAGGTTAACCCAAGTGATGTTAGAATAGCGGGGATAATTGAAGTGCGGCCATGCGGCGATGTCTTTGAGTTGAAGGAGCTGTAAAGAGACTCTAGCATTCGGTTATGGCTATAGAATAATAAGCAAGTTCTTCGTGATTGCTTTGTTATTTTAAATGGCCGTTAGCTATAGCTATACAGCTAAGTACTTGTACAAAAGTGTTTGTGACAAAAGTATTAGTCTCCAAGGCTTAGTTATTTATGCCCTTTCTTCCTTGCCAATTATTAGCACAACCCCAAATTGCTGCCTTGCCTGAGCTAAGTTTACTGGGCAAAAATATCACATTCAATGATTGGAGTAAATGGCTATGGCCAAAATCCCATAGCCGCATTTATTTCACCTTTTTTTTCAATGAAATCCTTGATACAAAGTTTGGCCCAGTAAAGGCGAGGACACTGAAAACGCCATAACTAGAAATCTATAAAAAATAAAAGTGGAGTGGCTGGAACAAGGGGAAGAGGAGGGATGAAAAAGCGTGATGTCTTTCACCGCTGTCAATATGAAATTAACTGACGCTCACATGGATCATTACTGGTTAAATGGGCAGCATACGTCTCCTTAAGGGTATTGGTTGAAATGTGAATACATGCCACCCCAAGTCCAGGCCCCCAATAAGCCTCAAGCTATTCACTTGGAAGAAGAGGCATAATAATCCTATCATAATAATATCCTATTTGCAAGCAAATATTTCCTTTATCAAATTAAGTAAAAAAAGAGAGGCCAAACACTATATGACCGTAGTCTCTTGAGAGTGGATATTACTCGGCTGCTCGAGGATATGAATGCTATTTTCCACCTGAAAAAACATTTTACGATCGAGGCGGCAGCGTAAATAACCGTGGAAAAACGAAAACGAACTCATCAATATCATTCACTTGTGAAGAGCTTCAAAATACACCACTCGGTTCCCGAATGTAGTTTCGTACGAATTTTCCTGTAAGACAGTCGTCTCCAGTCTAAAAAAGGTGGATGAAAGGCCTTAGTAAGTTGTGAGGTAGCTCTAGGTCGATTTGCCTAACAAAGCTCCAGCGCTCGAAACATCAGATCACTTTCACAAACTCGCTACCGCTGTTAATGTAGCTTTAATGACTTTAGTTTCAGGTATTCAAGTTTTTCCCTCCTTATAACTGTTGCAGAAAAAAACGATGAATATTAAAAGTAAGGCCTGTGTTCTCCAAATTTAGTAGTTTAGTATAATACAGTGGAAGTTCCTCGTAAAATTTTAGCTGTCTAGCATTCTTCATGACTGATGAACATTTCAGTTATTCCTGACGTAGCTTCCTTCATGCTCACAATGCCAGTAAAAGTCGCCATCCATGGCCCGTGAATTAATATGTTAAAGTAGCAGAATGCTGGTATTGTACTTAAATTCCAAATCCTCGTTTGAGCTGTTTCGGGCGTGGCTGGAATTCTAAGAAATAAAAACTACAAAATGAAATATGGAGTCATTTTCACCAATTCTATTAGCGATAGTCCTTCACTGTCTTCCTCTACAACTGATTTCTGTCTCGTCTGACTTGTTTTGTTTTGTTTTGGTTCTACCGAGGAATGTTCTTACTAATCTTTAAGTTCTGTTTCCATAATCCAAGAAATTCAAAATTAAACCATTTCTTTCCTAGACCGAATAATGAAACAGGCAAAAGCAGTTTTCAATAACGCGGTTATGTTCTCGGGAACACACAGCCCACTGTTAGCCCTTTTAAGATTAAATTTAACGACAGTTGATAATTATAGAGGATATTATTGGAAATCAGTCTTTAGGTAATTTCTTTGAGTTAAAGAAGTAAGCTCGGCTCGATGAAAGAGCACGTTATGTAAATTGATGCAGTGGATATAAAATACAAAATAGCTGCCTACCTTAAGGTTGTTATGTATGCTTGCGTGTACCAAACCATATGAGAAATCCCAAGGACTGAGATGTTGTAAGTCATTGTCCCTTCATTGAAGGACTGCTCCAAACCCTTCCCAGCGGCGAGTGTTGATAATTGCTCCGGTGTCATGGACCCAGCTGAATCATTTTCCCAAAGACAGCCTTAGCAACAAATTTATCTCAAATGAAAAAAATAATAAAGCAACTTTACCTTGAGAAGGAGGTTCTGTTCTACCATAATTCGATTTCAAACCTTTATCGTCGAGTGGGTTGAATGAAACGTCATTTTCTCATCTCAGCTGCCCGACTTTTCAGCCCATTGAGCTAGTGTTGGAGCTGCACAGTTGATTGGGAAACCTTATTGTTGCATATACCTCTGAATAATTTCTTACTATCAAGTACATCTTAGTATTGTTCATAATCTTAGCATTGTTGTACATAATCCCCAAAACAGTTTGTAATGCCGACACTAGTTATGTAATCAAGCCACGTGCAATAAGTGGAAATAATTGTGATGCCGACGTTTCACCGCAGTGATGCCTCATGCCATGTATAAGACTGTAAGATCCTTTCGAAAGGATCACGTGTATTAATCGTTTTAATAGTTTGAGAAACCTCTATTGCAACGCTAAAGAGATAATAAGTTGTGAGTCAGTGTATGTGTGCAGGTGCATTTCTGCACATGTCTATAACCGAGGGGAGTGCACTCCTAGATCAAACGTGAAGTCGATTCAATAAACCAAACCAAATCATGCTGCTCTTTGGTTTAGTGAAGCTTTCTTCCCATAGTTAAGCTTCAATCGTCAACAGGAGGGCTTTGTTGGCGGATCTAGATCAAGCTATAGCACACGAGCTATTGGACAATGAAGAATGTTTTCTTTAAATGTAAATTTCTGGCTATGAGCAAGAATCAAGACCATTCAGTTTGACCTAGAACAATACCGTAAAATACAAAGAGGCTTATCGCCTATTTGAACACTCGTCTGCTGCCAAGGAAACCAAGACACGATCAATGTCGTCCTGCTTGCTGTGCAAGCGCGTGCGGTGTGATAAGGTTCTTGTAGCCCATGCCAATAGCTTATGTCACAGCACACTTCGGTCTGACTCTCAAATTCGTCTCAGGTGATAACAAGGTGCTATATCTCGTGAAAATAGAAATGTGATTGCTGCACCAATTACGTTTGTACGTTACACAGAAGCCGTCAATGGCATTCGCTTGCGTTTTTTTTAAGGTGAAGGCCTGAGAAGGATTCCACGGACTGCCCAAAACTGAGACATCATGAAATGAAAAAGAAAAAGACGTCTGTTAGTTTTGTTGTGCTTTGCGGTAGTTAGGGCGCATTCAAATTTACAAATGAATTAACGGCTTAACCGTACAGTTAAGCTAATTGATTCAGGAAGGTTTCCATAATACATGTAGGTGATCCGTGAATAAGAAAACCTGTTGCTTGTTTACCAATCGTTTTCGTACCTCTCTGGCTCTGGCTCTTGCCGATCTGGTCTACATTATAAGTGCACCAGGAAACTGCTTGACCGAGTAATATCGCTGAAAAAAAAAATGACAAAGGAAGGACTGAAGCGTCGACTTTCAAAAACCATTTTGAACTGCGGTCGTGGAATGTCTGCGATGAGTTGTGTTCAACCGCAAGCTTTGTCGGAAGACAAAGGTCACGAGCCCCTCAGAAAACAAAGTGAACAAAGTGAACAGCACGAGCAGAAACAGCACGATTCAGAATGTCTGCGAAAGAGAAAAGAAAAAGAAATTATGGACACTTTCGAGCCTCATCAAATAAGAAGAAGTTTCTCATTCACAGGTTTTGGGATAAACAGAGTTGAGCATTTAAGGGGCATTGTAGAAAGATGTAGTACAAACACAGCCATTTCGGGACCCAACTCTACTTTACCCGAATCGCGGAGGAGCAGGTGCCATTCGTTTGCAGGTGTTAAAAACAAAAAGCTTGTGAAGATCACTGGAGGATCACACGAAACTGCTGTTGTAGACGGATTGTTAACGACGACATTTTGCTCCACTGAACTTTGATATATAGTTGAAAACAATGGGACTGCTAAGCATTGGTTAAGAGCTTGAGTCTGAGGACAGTGAGTGTTCGTACGACATGTGACACGGAAACTTTGCAATGAGCAACAATGTATACAGAGCTGGGTTACATCGAGACGAGTCCCACATAGAAAAAATAAAATGCTAAGCAGTCGAGATTCCGCTCAACAGTCGGGATTTCATGACTCTTTGGTCGACAGACGTAGCAACCTAATGAAACAGTCATTAATTTGCTAACTGGTGTGGTGAAATCTTTTCAGGCCAATTGGTATTAGATCCTTCTACCGAATGTGGACTTTTTACTAACTTTTTATTTTGTAATTTTATTTTGTGGATTTAATTTGCTTGTATATGTACCCATAAGAGAGCCGGAGATACAGTTTGTGATCCCAAATTCTGTGTAACGGCCTGCTGGATAAGTCCTCAAACACCATTTCGCCATCTTTTGGTTCCATCTGCAATCATTGCAGAGCCCAAAATTTCGAGTTCTGTGTTGTGTGCAAGAAAATATAAGATAAAATGAGAATGAGAATTATGCTGAATAATAAAAACTAAAGTAAACAAAAGCTAAAACAGGAAGGTCGTCTGCAACTTCGCTTTTTCTTGTATAAAGTGTGACTACTTTGTATTGTTCTCATTTGTTTCCAGTTCTGTTGTTTCGTAAATAAAAGTCCATTACGAGCTTCTATGAGCTTTTCAACTTCAAACTGAACAGCAAACATTACTAATTATTATATGTATGACTTAAAAAGTCAATCAATAAAAGAATGATCGGTTGGTGTGAGACTGGTATTTCCCTGCAGAAATTATTGGGTCTAAGCTGAAAATGTTGAATTTCGCTTTCTGCACTAGTTGGTTCTAGTCATATGGAGTACATGTCGTGAAGGAATGAGATTTTGGGATGTTCTTGATGATTTGACGATCAATCAATCGAATGACAGCTGTATTTAAATCTGTTAAGTTTGTCAACTTAGAGTTTGCATTTTTGTAGTTGATCAGTTGAAAGAAACCCAGGAGTATGTTACTAAACATTTCTCAGAATGGTTGCTGGTTGTTAACCACGTGTGCCAAAACTAAGCGTATCTGAGGGTTTTTGTTTTCTCGTGAATTACACACTGTTGGAGTCTATTAACACCCTCTTCACAAGCAATAAAACAAAGATGTTCAGACTTCTCGCTCCAGTGACTTTGCTGGACGTTATGAATACATTTGGGTGGAATACTGATGTTGAAAAAATGCTAAAAATGCTTCAAGACGTGTTTATTGTTAACTTTTCTTACTCATTGTATTTTTCAGCAGTCGCATAGAAATTGTTCGGTTGTAAATTAAACCATAAATCACTCGTAGATTATGATCGAAGAATGTCAGTAGCTAACTTTGTTATGTTTTGTTTTGTTTTTTGACGTCTGTCGTGTTGCGGAGCATGATTAACGTCACGACATTTCCAAACTAGATGTGGATTCTCACAGGGATTTTGACATCAGCAGCTTGCTTTTTTCGATTTCTATTGCAAATTATACAATAAACCAAGTTATTCTCGCATCAGTTGATTGGTTCTCGCCTATGATCTATTAGAGGACAGACACACGATTGACGTCATCACCACAAAGTTTCTCCTTCTGTATTTTAAAATGGCGGAAAGTTTTGAGAAATAAAATAATATTTTACGTGACTGGCTGAAGATACAGTACTGAAACGTTTTGTCAAGGTATTTAACAGGTACATGTACCAGAAGCGGGAAAAAGTAAGAAAGAGCCGTTTCTTTTTAGAGAATGACTTGGAAAAAATACTCGAGCAGTCTCAGTCGGCAGTTGAGCGAGACTAAACCAAACACAAAATTGATCTTGCTATGCCTCGAATTTAACAAATCCAATAAAGTGTTTGTTACATTGATTTATTTAGAAAATTCAACTTTTCTCAATCTTAAAATCGTTGTTAACACAGACTGATGTCAGCCGCGATGAAACATAAAATCATCACTTTTTAAATTCAGTTAAAATAAACACGTAACCTTACTTTCCGACGCGAATGTTCCAGTCAGTTTCAGGGCACAACAGCTCACCACAGCTCGCAGCCAACTGCATTGCAGCCATAAGGTGTTTCCGATATCATGTCAAACTAATTTGAGAATCACTAACCACAGAGGACACAAATTTCCACCGTCGGTAAGCCTCCTTTCATTCAAAACTCGAATACTGTACTCTTTTTTCGAATTCCAGTGACTAGATTACTACATGCGCTCCTTTATAATACACCTTTAGATTTATGGATGTATTTGTGACTCGGAAACGACTAAGCCTGTAACTCATACTTTAATAGACTCTTTGTGGTTTGACCTCTCGTAAACTGTAGATGCACAATCACCAACAGAGAAGTACTGGAGCTCGAGATAGCAGAAATGAAAAACCATAGCGAGAATGTCAAAAGGAGAAGATGGAAGTTCATTGGTATATTTTAAGGAAAGGATGTGACAATGACTGTAATAAGACTGCAATGACGTAGGCACCAGAAAAAAAAAGGGGGGGGGGGTGGTGGAGCTAGGACAACATGGAGGAGGACAACAGAAAAGGTAGAGAAAAAGCTGGAGCTGAGGCCAACAGAGCTGGTTGGTGACAGAGTGTTGAGGCCCTATGCGCCACTTGGCGCGATATACATGGCCAGAAATTCCGGACATAGCAACGGGGCACGCGTGAGGTTACTTGACAATATGGCCGCCAAACACTCAAAGAAATGTATGGCACAAATGAAACAAAATAAAATAGAGCACGTTCTGGCTTAAAGGGAACAAGTGCCGCGATCCAGTAGAGTTCTTGAAAATTTCTTCGGCTATTCTGATACGTTGGTTTTACTGGCCCTGCTTTTCATCGATTTTTATTTTCGAAGCTTGGACCATACAATACTCTACAAAACAGAGGCTTGAAATTCTATTTTTGCGTCCCAAGCAGATTTTGATCCTCTGTAGCAGACAACATAATCGGAATATCCCAAGTGCCGCGATCGCTTGAAGAAAAGCAACGAATGATGTACTATTTGACCAATTTTCACCTGCGATGCTGACTTCCTCGCTTTCAGCAATTTGGTATTGAAAAGCTGGCAAAATTCGTAAACAGCCACACTAAAATCCCCAAACCGCTGTCTTTGCACGGCGATATTTCGGTTGCAAATGGTCCGATTTTGCTCCAAAAGAGTTTTTAACTGTTATGCAATTATTTCGGTCAGCAATTATTTACAAGCCCAACAACATTTTTTTGTACAACAACTTTTCCTGTAATGTCATTGAGCCCGAAGTACTCTTTACTGAGCAGCGCTATGCACCACTTTACTTTATACTAGACGTATGCCGCACAAAAATTAACAGACTCGATGTCCGGAATTTCTGGCCATGGTTTGGGGAAAGTTAAGGCTCAAGTCTGTGCTTTCATTTTTTTTTTTTTTTCAGTCTCTGTCACGTGATTGGTTTGTCGCGTCCTCTCATGAATTTGATGAAAATAAGAAACTTGAAAAGCATGTAAATCATTCGCCAGCTTTTCTCTTGTTCTCCCATCATCCCAACTTTGGAATGAATTTGTAGAAGATTGTTTTCGGGAGTTCTAACAGATAATTACTTACCCGCTACCAGATTTAGACCAGGAAAATAAGCAAAAAAGCCGTGCAAGGTAAATAGGGCCAGTAAAGTAAGCTACTGTTGGCAAAACAATCAACTCACGAGACACTGAAATAATTCCGTGTCATTGGCATATAAACCTTTTTTTAGCCGATTCCCTTGGGTTCAATTTGTTCTTTTGTTGTCTTTCTGTAATTTCTTGAACCATTCACAGTGGCCACTTAGTTCTTTGGATCTCAATATAGGAACTGTACTGGTTTTAAAACTCGCTGCCCTGAATGGAGATTATCTCAAGCTCGAAGTTTATTCGATAGCTCTTGGGTCATCAACATCTTATAACTAAACTGAAACTGACAATGAGAAAATTTTTTTAGTACTAAGCTTAACTGTTTGATGACTGTTTCGTGATCGCTTCTTCACTTCACAAAACCGTACATCGAACGGCTCTCCTACATCAAACAAGTTCAATTCTTGAACTCATATGCATTTATCAGTCAATAAAACTGAGATGACATAATATTCAATATCCACATATCACTGCGTTCGAGCGTGGCTTGAGTAAACCGGGATTAAAATGTTCTTTCTAAATAATACTCCATATAAATTCTTATGTCTTTCTTTGCATGGTTAATATTGGTTCTTTTAAATACACAGTACATCTCTCTGCTCATGAGATTTTATCTTCTTTGTACTGGAATCTCCTTCAACAATGGCCGACTCGCGAACACGCACCATCAACTGGTATAATTACTATCTACCTCAGTGATATAATAAGTATTCTGGCGATATTTTAATCAGCTACATGTATTCCAATCAACATTTGCATAAGTAACCACCATTAAAGCTCTGTAGAACAGAACGTTGTTGTCAATAATCCGTCTTCAAGCTGGGTTTCTTCTGCCGCTCCCGATTTGTACGTGCAAGGAATTGAGCTTACTCGTCGTAATTTAATTCGTTCATATTGGTCCCCATCAGTTGCTGCTAAGACTTGCTTCAGAAGAACTAGAGAACTCAACGAGCTGCTTCGCTTTCTTCTAAGTATGGGCCTCTCTTCTTTTTCACCCACTCCAGTTACACTTTCCGAAGTACTTTCGGTGAGCTGTTGGTTACTTTCTTCGTTTAAGTCAACACCACGGTCCTGCAGGCTCCAATCGGAACCGTTACTCAGCTGAGTTTCGTCATCGATGTTTTCAAGCGGACAGTCTTTGTCTGTTATTATTGCGTGATCTGGAAGTTTCTCGCCTATTTCTGAGTTTGTGCAAAAAGGGAATGCATCCGACTGAACAATGTCTGTGCCATTACATTTCAAATAACACACAGATTTTGACATTTCTATTTGATATATCTGCCGGCTACTAATGAATACGATCACTGCATTGGCGCTCGTGATTACAGGGTCCAGCAAACAACTATGTGATTAATAACAATTCTATTCTTTTGAGAACGTTTTTGAGACTGCTCGCATTATTTAAGTCAACTTTAATGTCAAACGCTTTATTGTTCCACAGAAATTGCTATCATAATTAATCCTCTTCTTCAGTGATTTGTTTCGGTTAGTTGGGCAATGGTCCTTAAATCTTTCTGTGACTCAACTGCTTGATAATCTGTTCATTTTATCCGTAAATAAGTAATAACCTTGAAAGAAATAACATTTCGGAATCACTGAGGGCGAGAAGAACCTTCGTATAAGAGACATTGATCGATCCTGTTCAAATTTTCAAGTTTCAATCTGATTGTGTCAGGAGGTTATGCTTTGGTAATAAACAGTTCCTTGTTGTGATCTCGAGGGAATATAATAGAATTGTTTATACAAAAGCTAATTAAAAAATATGGAAATGTGATCGGAGATGGATAAAATTTAGGGCTCCAGCGGTTTTAGTGAAAACGACAAACCACAGCTATTTCTGTATTTTTATCAGTATTTTTCTTTGTGCCTCACTCCTTGTTTCTGATGTGCTGCAAGAGATATGATGCAACCTGCTCCAATTCTTGAAAAAAGTTCTTCAGGTAGTAAAATCAAGATGATTAATTTAATGTATTATGATTCAGCAAAATTGTATCTGAACTGTCGATGAAAAATTGTTAGTAAATTACAACACAACATTTAGACTGGTAAACGAACTAACAATAAAAGAAAAGAATGAAAGCATAAAAGCATGTCTGAGCCAATGAACGAACAAATGAATGAATCGAAAAAAAAAATTTCATTGGAAGAAGAGATGAAACGATGAATTAAAAAAATCAAAGGATAAAAAACTGCATGGAACAATAAGAAGGATTTACTCCACATGTTATAGTTCATTGATAACAAAACCACAACAGTAGATCTGCTTCGAGAATGAATTATGGACTTTTAGCACAGAGTTTGTTTCAAAATACATACAAATACATACCTCTGGACTGCATTAGGTCGTTCCGATAGATCGATCTTCGGACTGCACAGACATTCTTGTGAAAAACGTATCAAAGTGTGACACTTTTTAGGACTCTGGTACAGTGGAATCTCGATATCACCAAGGGTCAAGGGACTGGCAAAATATTTCAAGGATCTAGGATCCCTTCTGTAGCAATCTGTAGCAATCTCATTGGTTGCTATTCGTAGCAATGAATTGTAATTGGTCCAGAAAAATCACACCACTGTCAAACTTGATTCAAATGGTTTCTCGGAGAGATTATTTAATAAGTGATTATTTGATGTTTCCTTTCCTGACATCAATCTTTCTGAACAATTATTTTGAGACTGAGAAAAGTTGATTTTTTAAAAAAAATTAATGTAACAAACATTTTGTTTATTGGATTTGCTAATTTCGAGACAAAGCAAGATCAATTTTGTGTTCCCACAGCATTTTTCGTTCTTTCACTCGTGTTTCTCTAACTCCATCGGAAACACGGTAAATTTGTTAAATAATATGTGGAAGCCGAGTGGCCAAATATTCACTCAAGATTGCAACCGATTTTCATAGAAAATGTCTAATTTAGTTTTGAGCATTAAATTTATTATTCGTCCCAAACCGAATTATCTCAGTCATAATGAATAGGATAAAATTCTAATGAGAATTATCGCAGCTATCCTTGGTATTCACGGACGTCATCATTTCCCAAAATAAATGATTATCCATCCCTCTAAATCTTTAATTTCATCAGATATAAGACCCTCTAATACCTAACGTTTCGCAATGTTTAAGCCCGAAAGGATTCCTCGTTATGTAACAGTGCACGTTTGATTTTCCAAGATTGCGCGTTACGTGTCATTCACTGAATGTTGGCCCTAGAAGGCCCCCTGGGAGAGAGGCGTTGCGTGACAACCCAAATTGACTAACTGCTACCCTGCCATCCTCGCCTGACCATGCATTACATGACTCGGGCTTTCCTAAGTTACTAGGATTATATTACGTGTTGTCAAATAAATAAGTTGGGTTTGTAGAAGAGAGTTTCCTGATATAAGATAAAAAGAAAGTATTTCTTGGACTTTCTTAAATGATGCCATGGCTATTTCTGCGAAAAAAATTGCTGAAGAATCACACTGCTAAAGATCTTTTCGCAACCGCGTCGCCTTTATCGCGACGGGGGTCTTAACTTTACCTTTCCCGCGCAAACGACAGCATTCTATCTCAGTCCTTTATCGGCCACCGAGTTCTAGAAGCCGTCGCGTCTCGGATTTTCAAGTCCCTGGATCGTAAGGGAGAAGTCTCACTGAACCTCTCTGGACAAAGGTGACAGCTCTAGGAAAGTTTTGAGATTGAGCAAATGTATAGATTAGTTCAATTTCGAGGTTCAATTTCTGTACTTGGGCTTAGCATGGAAATGATTCTACCAGAGGCGATTTTTCCTCTCCCTCGCTTCGCTCCTCGCTCCACCCATAAATCGCCTTTGGAACCAGAGTGGAACAGACTTCGCTTCAGTTGAAAGAATATGCTTTCAGTTTGGGATAAAGTACAATAATTTAGTGAAAGGAAAATAGACTTTTTTTTCCGTAAAAAACAAGATATATGTTGCCGATACGTTTACAGTCTAACTTTATTTCGCGCCGAATAAGATCATCGCTTTCAGAAAAAAAAAAAAGACTAAACCGCTGTGAACAAAACAGCCGGCGCGTTGAAGTTCTGATCCTTTTAATCTCGTGTTGACTGAAGTGAAGCAGTGCTTTGTATTGTTGAAAATACAATGGTGAAATTCACCAGCCGGAAACGATTGCCCACTGGGGTTAACAGAATGATCCACATGGCTGACGTACGATGTGCTTGAGACCTGTGAAGAAGTCAAATCCTTGGCTAACACTGTAAGTCTGGATTCCTCCACGAGCTGGTTCTGCTGATTTTCATCAGAGCGCTGTCTTTGCTAATCTGACCTTGAGTGAAGCCAGCAACGAAATAGTAAGCTTGCAGCAAGGCTTATGGTGTTTTAGGGCAAGCTGCTTTTTGTAGAGAAGTCAACGTCTCGAGGCCGATGCAAACTGACATTTTGAGAACGAAATTGTGCATTCGCGAACGAGCTCGACCAGGTGAGAATTTAGAGCATCATCTGCAGGCTAAACTCTCTCTCAAAACATCTTCTGAATTTCGTGCTTTTTTTCATTTAAGCCTATCAAGGCCAACTCGAATTGCTCTCATTGGATTTCGACTGTAACATTTGTCGTCGTGGGAGCGAGCTTTGACGTACAATCTACGCAAAATATTTACGAGCTCTTCTATTTTATAAACTCGTCTAATGGCTTGTTATTTGCTTTCTCCTTTCGCCTGGTTTAAAGGAAATTATCAATACTCTAGTATGACAGAGGCTAATAACTTTTCGCCTTTTATCGTGGCTTTCTTTGATCACACTTTAATTCAAGAAATCTCGCAACGAGTTTGTATATTTGAACATTGCGTCAAGATAAAAAGTACCGTCAAAAACAGCAGTGAAGGGATTTTATTGGTGTATTCTGGTCCTGGTACATTAGCAAACCGTTCTGCCATCCTCACTTTAATTTTACTTTGTGAACATCGGAGAATATCACAAGGGAATATCCGAGTGATATTCCCCAGTTTTAGCTGGGGTATATTCAGTCACGCAGCCCGTTTAAACCAATCGTGTGCGAGCGAAAATATCTGATGGATTTTAAGGGCCGTTGTATTATGGCCGCTATAACTGGTCGTCTTGTCAAAATTAGTCAAGGTCCACTGAACATTGAAGCTTCTTATATAAAAGGGAGCTCTCAAAAACGGAAGGCAGGTCTCACAAATTGACTTTGCTGAAACGAATGTCCTTATCTACGTTATATATTTAAAGAGATCCGGTATCAGATAGTAGATAAGGGGCTCGTAAATCAGCAAATATAATGATAGTAGTTTCATACCGCAAATGCGGTTGTCTTCGATTATCAGAACGGAAAGCGTTAATTCCTTGTTTTATCTGTATCCACTAACTGTAAAAGTAAACAGCCATTACTATGAACTTAATTATGAGAGCTTTTATTGTTTATTTGTCACAGGAAAGAAAATAGTCTTTAAAAAAGAAGCCACTTAACGTTATGACGTAATTTAAAGATAATTATACAGAAGCCCTCTCGTCATGATCTTCACTCAACCTTGATCAAGGAAACCATGAATTAAACAGATGCCATTGGGAGTTTTGCTAAGTGTAATCACATTCTACGCGTATTTCAATCTATACAAAGGTTTTCACGTGTGTTCTTGCCAATTTTTGTTTTTTGAAAGCGAGTCGTTACGTAATGGAAAACTTTCTCGCCAAAATCAATACGAACGAATGATTATAGGCGATAATGGTATTATCAGACTGTTTTGTTATCACAGGTTCAGTATGTCGTAATATTTCAGGGACGTTTGCGGAACATACTTCCAAAAGAAATATAATAATTACGTTCAGTCGTCTCCACTCGTTGCTATTCTCTACCATTGCTATTCTCTTCTATATCTAGGAGCTGTTTATGTCTGCCTTAAGAGCCTCAAGGACGATTCTTTTGTTATCTTTACACATTAAGTCTAGCCCCCCAAAGCGATTTACCTTCGTGACTAATTTACTTTCACTTAGAAGCAGTAGTATTGCACAGCAGGCTGTGATTTAAGGCTACACTAGAGAAAGATTTCTACCCCGGTGGCATTCAACTAAGTTACATTTATGTATTCAGTGTATAGTGCTTGAAAAACAACCCAAATATGGAGTTCACAAACAATTATTACCAGTATGTAGCAAGCCATAAACGTCTTCGACAGTTTGGCGCTATCGGTTTATATTTAACGTTGCAAGTATCCATGAAAACTTAATAAAGCTAAAATAAAGCTAAAATTTCAGATACATCGACCCAACATCGAGTAATCCTAGTTGTATATTAAAGCTGCAAGACATTCACGATTTACTGGTTACAGTTGAGCGGACAAGTCGCCAAAAGCGAGCTATCGGCGACTTCTGTGGCAGTCTGTTGAAAGCTAAAGTGATTGAAAATTCTCGATGGAATCACGGTATCAGCATTCAGCGGCGAACTAAAAACATAACAGTTAATTATTTCATCATGCTTACTGAAAAGGACATGTTGAGGTTAAGCACTTCACAGGGAAGGCAATTTGAACACCTATCCTGTTTCCCTGAAGTATCTAACAACAACACCGTTTATGAAGTAACGCTACTTGAAGGCTAGCACTCAGTGTAAAATTGCGCTATTCACTTAAAAGTTTTCCTAAGTTAAACCACACAGCAGCAACAGCACTTCAGATTAAAGTTCGTCAAAGTTCAGTTGTACATAACGAAGTGGTGAGCATACCATCAGACGGATCAACTTCTGTTTCCTTGCCATCATTCACGGATTTGCCACTATACGATCTCCTTCGTAGTCTCGTTTCTAACTCAGGTACAACCAACAGTCCTTCGATATTCAAACTGAGTAATGAACTGGTTCGTCGCGAAACAAGCGGTGGTTTTTTGGGAGGCGTCTTAGTGGTTTCTTGCTTCATGAGGTTTTCCTGTTTGTGAGTGTTTGGACTTCCCTGTAATGTCTTGTAACTCTGCTTGGTTGTCTGTTCGTTATTGTTGTTAGACAAGTCTTTGCCATCTAAAGAAAGCAATATGGTCACCTTGTCACCCGGGTTTATAACAGCGTTGCTCATTACTTGCAGTCTTGATAACTGACAGGTATTAACTGTTCCACAATATAAATACGCGAAGATATTTCCCTTGAAGCATACGTGCTGTTCGAGACAAGTTCAGATATAGACTCTACACACCTTCAACTACGATCAGTTGCCTACAATTTTCAGTTATCTCCTCCACGTGTCATGGTATAAATTTGCTTGGCAATACCAGAAAGCTTTGTAACTAAACTGCCAGTAATTATGTACCTTCGATCGTTCCACTGCCTCTTTGGAATCAACAATAATCAATAAACCATCGAGTACAGTTTCGCCGTCTAGTGGTTTGGAAGTCACGTGATTATCGATTGCGTCCATGCGTGATTATTGGAGTCGTCTGTCTGTTAGCCTTAACTAAAGCGGTCTGATTTGTATAAAGATAATGTTTCCTTTTAAAAGTAAATATTTTGAAAAGGGCGGTTTGTTTGATAGCAGCCGTCCATGCGATAAAAAAAAAAAAAAAAAAAAACTCGCACGTGGCATTCAAAGTCGGAGTATTGCACTGTTGATTGAATTGGAGATCAAGGCCAATAAATCCTTTTGAAAAAGTTACCATTAAAACAGAGAAATATACAACGGAATTTTATTTATTTGCGGCATTAATTTTAATGAGGGTAATTAGCAAGATAGCGGGATTACGTTTTGTCTTCAATGTAAATAAAAGAAGCATTCCATTCATGCATTCGCATAAAAGCAGAATATATTTCGTGTCCAGAAAGGTCGATTAAAAAAAAATTGATCTAACGGAAATAAATATTTTCCCTGAACAAATTGCTGCTCGACTAGTTAAATAACGTTCCTACACAAAGAACAATTCGATTGAATCATTTAGATTTAAGACTCCAGGTTAAGTCGTTGTAATCGATTGCTTTTCAGTTTGGTTTAAGAAGTAAGTATCCGGGTCTTTTAATTAGTTAATTATATACTTATTTGTTGTATTTCACGGCAAGTAGGAGTCAATGAAATCTTATTGGTTTCTGATTGAAACACTCTCTCAGAAATGGGAATAAATGCAA
>Ga0126337_10000506_pt1 | contig 19980 bp, 18 predicted proteins | sample DipCmetagenome_FD_92527 | JGI IMG/M metagenome (GOLD analysis project Ga0126337, IMG submission 92527) | Coral microbial communities from La Bocana,Puerto Morelos, Mexico - Diploria C A metagenome | ecosystem: Host-associated > Invertebrates > Cnidaria > Coral | place: La Bocana,Puerto Morelos...
CTAAATGAGCTTTCAGCCAATCGAAGTCAAATGATTAATAGGATCAGGCTGGATACTCAAACGGTTCCCGCTTCACCCTCTCCATTGTTTTCTCGGTAGCTGTTATCCGAACCATTACTTAAACGCTATTTCAGCTTACCTGTTCTCTCTATCCCATCCTTTTCCAGCTGAAGTTGTTGTGACAGGGGACCATGGGCCAGGTGAAATGATAGCTGAGGAGGAGGAAAAATAAACAATCGATTCAGACTTTTGCTAAAACAATAAATATCTCCAACGTGCACCATCATGTAATACCAGGCTAGAAGAGTTATTGCAACCATGAGATATCCAGTCCCAAGCAAATGATGGCAGCAAAAATTGTTAAGCAGTAACTTCAGTCATCAGGCAAATAATGCTTCAGAAAAGAGGTACAAGTAAATTCAGTGCAACATGGCAACACTTACATGGAGAAGCTTGTGGTGATGTTCCAGTGCCCCAGATAGATTCTGCATGGGGTGACAAGGTTTGAGGTCTTGCTAGCTGGGGCTGCTGTTCTAGGTGGTGTGCACCCCCCTGTTTGGCCTGGGGTTGAGTGTGTTGTGTATTGGATGGTGAAGTGTTTTGAGGAGGGGAATGTTGAGGTGGCTGTTGGATTTGCTGCATTTGCTGTTGGCTGTGCTGGAGTTGTTGTTGCTGAAAAAAGAAAAGAAGATAAAACATTTAACATTCAATCCCTGTATCAAAATTTATATTCTCTTTGCTAATCGTACATCAGATCTGATGTTATAACTTTGCTCAAAAGAAAGAAAAGCCCTGAGAACAAAAGTTCAGAAGGTCTTGCTTAATGCTTGTCCAGTTTTGTAACACAGCAAAATAATCAGAATCTCCAGTTGTGTTTTGAAGAGTCTCAGTTTCCCCTGTTCTCCCACACCCTTGTTCACTTGTGTCCAAATACATGACCACTACCTGCATCATGAGAGCTTGCTGGTGAAACAACTGCTGCTGCAGGTAATGCTGTTGCATCAGATGTTGGTATTGCTGCTGTGCCATCATCTGCTGCTGCTGTCGCTGGATGTGTTCAGGGACACCCTAAATATATGCATTCAAATATTATTGGTCACTGAAAGAAAATCTCAAGCTTCCAAATGGATTATTTTCCAAAGTAAGTCTTACTTAATTGTTGAGTTAGTATTTAAAAATTCTACTTTACTGCAATTCAATAATGAAGGTCGTTTTCATGTGGTGGTGCTTATTTCATTGCACAAGATGTTTCAAACCAGTCTGCATATGAAAAGTTATAAATTTGAAATTCAAGAGGGTCCTGAAGGGGGGGGGGGATATAAATCCCATTTTCCCAGCCCAAATTTTGCCCAAATCCCATTTCCCAGCCTACTGTTTTTCCAAATTTTAAAAATCCCAGTCCCAGTTCTATTGTTTTTCTGTCTGTAATTCCCATTCCCAGTGAACAAATCCCAGTCCCAGTGACCCAAATCCCACTTTCCCAGTGAAAATTTGCCCAAATCCCAGTTCCCATTTTACCCCTTCAGGACCCTCATTCAACATTCAACATTCAAATGAAAGCTCTTGAACTGTGCTTTCATACAATTCTGTTATTTTTTGTAGAAAGTGTGCCTTGTAAAATTGCCCTTCAATCCTTAAAATGCTGGAGTCACTAGAAAAAATATTGTGTCTAATTACCTTGTAGGGTGGTGGTTGAGGACCAGGAATAAAGGGCACTCTACCCCACTGCTTAATAATTTCACCTGCAAGATCACAGCAATTCTTGTTACTAACAACTTATACCACCCACACGCTGGCCTCCAGCAAAACAACAGCAACCAAATATATTTATTTAAGACTTGTTCCTCACCCAGTGGCTGGAAAGCCTCATCAGTTGTTCGTTTAACAAGCAGCCCCATTGTGAAGTACCCATGACTGAACCAGTCGGCCATTTCAGAGTTGGAAAATGGACCTGTTCAAGAATGACAGTTGTGTAAATGTCTGTCCATAGCACCATTCCAGAAAATACCCACCCACCCCAAGATCAAGATCCTTATTGGAAATTCCACGGGTGAGGGGGATAAAAACATGAATGAGGGAATATCATTTTTGCTTCTTGATGAGGCTGACTTACCCTGTACTTTTCCCTGTGGATCCGTATAACTCCACTGCACTTCTTCTGGAGTCGATGGAGAGCTGCGATAATCCTGCTGCTGTTGTTGTGTAGTTGTCTGTTCAGCATCCTTTAAATCCTCCTAAACCAAAACACGCAAATTATCTAAATTATTGTACGCAGTATACATCCTTTTGTAAATAAATTCTTACCATTTGAACGAGTACTGAATAAGTTGTTATTGTGACAAAACTGTCTATCTTTGAATGCTTCTGTTCTAAAATGCAAGAAATCCACACTAAAGATGAACATGTAGAGTTTTTCCCAGAACTACTAGTCAGTAATTTTGTCAACTAAAAAGTTGTACCTTAGCAATTTTGTCAGGTCACTGTGCCTATGAAAAAAAAACTTGTCACCATGAAACCTACTCATATTGTTTAAGTGGTAGTTACACTAAATTTTGCACCTGATAACATTAAAAAAACACATAAAATAACCTCTTCTTCTTCTTCATTATCATTATCATTAGTGTCGTCATCATCATCATCATCCAAAGAAGCCACAAGGTTTTCCGCTGCTTTTGCAAAATGTTCCATGTTGGGCTCTTCGTCTTTCCTGATAACTGCATCTTGCTCCAGTGCAGTGGATGGCATGGTGGTGTGAGGCTGTGGTGAGGTGTGAAGCTGCGGAGAAACCTCTACTGACTGAGGTTTGCTAGGTGTATTAACCTGCATGGAATTTGGTGGCCGGTTTTGTGAAGTAGATGTCTGGGGTGGCGATGGAGGAGAAGACATGGAGGATGAGGAGGGCTGTTTTAACGAGTCATCTGTTGAAGGTGATTGTGAGACAGTTGGTTGTGATAGTGGTGTTTCTGTAGGTTTCCCTTCACTGGTGTTTCTTGTTCCTAAAAATAAAATGCTGATATTAACAAAATAAAGAAAATCCTGTACACAATGATCATGGCATACATAAATTTGACAAAAATCAAGACCAACATCATCTTCACACAGAACTTTATTTAAAATTTATTATGGACCTTACCTTGATCTTCTTCCTCCCATACATCAAGATCTTCATTCTGCAAAGGATCACTTTCAGACTGTCGAAAATAAAACAATAAAAAGTCAGTCAATATCAAACCTAATATTCCACTAACATACCATACATAACATGCGTCATCGAACCTCTCATGGTGTGAGGAGTGACCACGACATCCCCAAGATCATTTGAAATTATTCTGCTTCTGGTTTCGGTAATAATGTGCTTTTTTTACAGGAGTGGGTTATCAGCCCTCAGCCCAATCCCCAACCTGGAGGACAAGGGAGCCTCTTTGTCTGGCCCCTACCCTTCAAATTGTTCAGCATGGGTGACCCTACCAGGTGCACATGGCACCTGCCGACATAGCTCTAGCCTAGGGGTCACTGGGACACGCAAACCACTCCACCACGATCAGGTGATGACTCCATGGAGTGGAGTAACATACCAGGCTATACTTGATACTCCTAAGCAAGAGTTCACAACAAACAAGAAACACCTACCTACACAACGTAAACGAAAATACACAAATTACTACAATTATCAGTTGATAAGGCATGACAGAAGTTTGGTGACCAGGTTTTAACAGAAGATATTCGTGTTCCAGGACAGGGAAAAACCAAGGTCTGATTGCCAAAAGGGTAAGTAAATTTTGTACTTGGGCAAGTGAAAATGGAAATTTGGTGGTCCAAAGTGCAAGTGAAAGTAACATCTTAGTGGGGGCAACTGAAAACTGAAATGTACTGGTCTACTGGACATCTAGAGTTCACATTTTTTTCCTGCCCTTTTTTCCTGTCACAGGCAACTGGCTCCATTTCCAGGGGCAACTTGTCAGCCGTTAAAGTCTGTCATTGGCAATTAAGTGCGCAAAATTGTAGGCAACACATGACAGTTGACATCATGTACCATTGCAAACAAGGAAAGTTGCTGTTACAACGTTGTAATTTTAAGACTAAAACTTTGTCACCAAAGCTTCATCGCACCTAACTCAGCTGATAATCGTAGTATACTAATTTAAGTCCACTCACCTGAGTTTTTCTACTTTTCTCAGTATTTTCACTTTTTTCTTCACTTTTTGTCTCAGCTTTACTTCTATTTTTTTCTTCCTTCTGTTGAAAAAAAAGTACATTTAACACATAAGAATACTTTTTTGTTTATGAAAAACCAAAGTTGCAAAACCAAAAATGCATGGAGAGGTACATGTAACAAGAATTCCGATGCTGATCTAAATTAAAAAAGAGTTACCTTTAATACAAATGCCCCTGAAGAATCGAATGTCCCTGGTGTTTTAAAATCATCGTTATCATCATTACTCCATTCGGGAAGTCGTTCACTTGATGAGCCCCATCGAACGTCTTCATTATCGTGATAAGACCGACGACTGCCCCGAGCTGTTTGCCATTCATCATCAGGGTGACCTCGTTCTTTGTATGTGTCAGTTCCCCCTCGCCAGGGTGTTCTACCTCTGGAAGAGCCACCTAAAAAACAGACAGACACCTTGATCAAGCCCTTAAAATCTCTAGCAGTTCATCCTTCGCACTTCATAATGCTAGTAATATAACAACAAGCATTATTCTAAGTACCTCTCCATCTGTCCGATCTGTCAGCAGATCGTTGTCCTGATATTCTCCACCCCTCCTCGTCTTCTCCCCCTGCTCTCCAATTGCTGCTATCTGATCTTCTCTCAGGTCTTTCCCACGAAGAGTCACTAGACAGGCGAGGTCGAGCTAGCGATGGGTCATACCCACCTCTACCTGGACCAGTAGGGCCTGAAATGAAAGGAAACAAATATAAACTGATCTGAGCATGGTATTACACAAAACAAAGTTCACTTTATGCAGTACATATGACAAAAATATAATCTATAATTGCAAAAAAAAAACACCAAACCTGATTCTCTGAGGCTTGGTGATCTTTCAAAGCCTCCACGACTATAACATAAACGAAACAACTGGCAATATTTATTACTTTACCACATTTACATTTGCAAAATTCAAAAAGTTTTGAAACAACACAAAAACAATACAAAGAACCAAGTGACATTCAAACCTATTCTCATTCCATCCTTGTCTACGAGTGTCACTGCCTCGACCAAAGCCCCCTCCTCCCTCACCCCTAGATTCTTCATAAGATGTTTGTCTTACAAATCCCCCGTCACCTCTGCCGCGACCTGTGACAGAACAGGAAATAAGCAAAACATATTATTAAACAGTATGGTCAAGCTCAATAATACAAATACCATAAGGGCACATCTGAGTGTCCAAACTTTAGAGACGGTTCTATAACTAAGGTACAGTATACATATGCAAGGTAATTGTACATTATCCGAGGTTTAAGAAGACTTTTATCTTCAAGAATGCTTTACCTCTTAGTCCTCCACGTCCTGGTCCTCTTGGAGGGCCAGCTCCTCGCACCCCACCCCGACCCCTTAACTTCAACACTGCATTGCTGTTTACAGATCCAACAGAGTTCCTCTGAAAGAAAATAACAAGAAATCTGAGCAATGATCAAATTAACTATACCAGGAAAGTACTTACAACTTACAACTGGTGATTTTTTGCATAACAGAGAGAAGTCAAGTCCTTGGACAGCCATTGTTTTCTGCACCTGCCTGTTATCGACATCACTTGATTCTAAATCAATTAAAGACAAGACGTACCTTATACAAACTTGAGTTGAATGTTTCAGCAATGATACACGAGTAAAATGTTCATGTAATTACAATGACCGTAATGTTTGGCAAACTCTTTCTTATAATTAATAATTTAACCATTCTGCATACGTCAGGCTAACCATGAGGGGAGCTGAATAGTATACTGGCCTGCGACAAAGTTTTTATTCAGTACAATCTCTCTCAAGGTTTTCATTCACAAGATTACAATAACAGCTAAGAACTCTTTTCTACTGCTATAACTTCAGATCAATGAGCTCTTGAACTTTTCTCAAAAGTATTCAATCAATCTACTCTCCCTTAAAGCCTTGTGCTTCTTCATGGCCTGATGGTGACATTTCCTTAACATGTCTTCTCGGTTTCCCAGGAAAATAACCCCAGGGGATCTATGTAACAAGCTTCACAAAAACAAAACAATCTTAAGATACACTTGCTTATTACCTAGAGAACAATAAAGCAATACTGTACCTGCTCTTCTTCTGAAAGAGGTTGAAAAGCTAAAGGAAGCACTGGTCTGTTTCTGCAGATGGAGTCAAACATCTCCAGCTCTTTTGGCATCTCAACATCTTCACTGAACAATGCCAGCATCTCCTCCTTTCCATACCGGTGTTCAGCAAGTTTATACTTAGGCCCAGGGGAGGGGGGAGGGGACGTGACAGAGTTTCCACTAGACAATGCGCGAAGCCTATTATGTACGGAACAATGATATTATTACATGACTGTAAGTGATCTGATGGCTTTCCCAAAACATTGCCAACCTATTTCTGTGACATGAACACTGCAGGGTTCTCATCAATTTAAGTAGAAGAGGACTGGTTTCATGAAGTAGATGGCTGACAACAATTCAAATACAGAAGGGTCAAGCGTCAAAAGAAATCTGGAAGTATGCTCACCCAGAAAATTTTGAATTACCAGTAAATGTTTTCTTCAGATATTACATTTTATTATTCAACAAATTGTAACACTGTCCAAATATGGTCATGATTCTCTCAATATCTGCAATTCTAAGTAACAGATATCCTGCGATATACATAATTTTGTACGCCGCAACAAGCAAAACTGTAAATAAAAGAGTTTTTTCCTGGCCGGATAAAATTGTTAGTTTTGTTATCAATTTGTTGAATAATAAATGCTCAATCTTGCAGAATATCGCCTGATTTTAAGTATCGGGTGATATTCCGCACGATTTCGCAGGATAATTGTTAAGTATAAAATGCTATTTTATGCATTCTCTTGACAATATTTCCTGGAAAAATAATTTTGGAAAAGGACAAAATACCAAGAATATTAGGGGATTACAAGGATGTTTTTTCAATTTTTATTCTACAGTGCTAGCATAATTGAAAACATGAACCACACTCTGGACCAATGCCCCTTTCTAGATGCACCCTTGATGGACCTGAGACAAGGATAGTCAACGTTTAGTCACGTTCCAAAAAACCTTTTCCCAAAATTCCTCTTCACAATTTACAAGTGTATTACTTCACAAAAGTTAGGCAGCTGAGAAATCGAATGGTCACTTGTTTAACTGGTGGCTGGCATTTAATAAGACCCTACACTTCTTTCACTAAAAATACTACACAGTTTTAGAAATCTTGGAGTGAACTGCAACAGTACTGAATCACAATTTATAAAACAACGTATCGTATTTTAAAACCAAATTTTGCAATGGTGCAAGGGACGGGGAGAGGTCAAAACAAAAACAAAAAGGAAAATCCTTGACGCTGCTGATAAAAGTTTTGTTTCTGAATCATTGTAGCCCGCGAACGTGTAGAAATCAGCTGATACCGTATACAAGTGCGAAATTATCGATTACACGAGACGAGTATCAAGTAAATTTAAGAACTGACGCACTTATAACAAACAGCCCGTCAAAACATGATAAATGTCAAAATAATTGGCGCTAAATCCGATTTACATATCATTGTGAATCTCGCACTTACCACTCCGGTCCAAACGTTAGTGTTTCCGACATCCTGATTCCTGTGAGCAGCAGCAAAAACAACCAAACGTTATCACTGATAGTATCTGAGATTTATTGCCCGCTAGAGTAGTTTACGGTTTAATCCATTTCGAGGAGCTGCAGCCAAGAACTTCAACTTACAAAGAATTATGCCCACAAAGATCTCTCATTTTATTTTAATACGTTTAGCTCGATTAAAAATTCACTCTCTTGGAGGCAGTGGTAGGTTGCAATTGTTCCGTCCGCGCGGCAGGCAGCCTCAAACTTTGACAAAGCCAGGGAAACAGGGCAAAAGACCAATAACCAAGTTTCCGTAAAACGACAACAATACCTTGTAATCTTGTGTCTTGACTCAGCTAGAGATTTGCAAAATCCCGTGTTCAGAAAAGGTGAGAGAAAAATGGCGAACCTCGAAATTTACAATTTTGATCACGTGGTTAGCTTTCCTTCCCGGAGCTCACTGAGCATAAGCTTACTAACAAAACAGCTGATCTGCAGCCTTGCGGGCTCCATGTATTTACCTTGTCAGCGGCTTCGTCCATTGCCAAAAAGGAACAGAGACAAAAAAAGAACGCAGTGAAACTCCTTTAGTAACTTATCCGATTTTTGCCTTTTTAGCAAGTGCTAATGGCATACATTCTGCTCATGAGAAATCTGGTTACATTTGCTTTGATTTTTCTCTATTTGCCATTGCGCCTGGATTGTTTGGGAGAAGATGAAGACCCGTACAAAATATTGGGTGTCTCTCGGTCTGCAAGCCAGGCTGACATAAAAAGAGCTTACAAGAAAATGGCACGAAACTGGTCAGTAAATTATCTTTATCTTTTAGCGATCTTCGTTTTGATATCGAATACTTTTTAATGCACGTTAATTTCTTCAAAGAGAGAAGCGTGCAGACCCTTCCGGTCTTGTAACAATTCAAGAAATTTGTACAAAACGTCACATGCTTGTTGTTTTGCATTGTGCTTCCTCGCTCGATACTATGCATGGTGTCGTCGTCTTTTATAATCTATAGGCACCCAGACAAGAACAGTGATCCCGAGGCTCAAGAAAAATTCATCAAGATCAATGAAGCCCACGAGGTAAGGCATAAGAAGCTTCTTTACAAAAATTTATCTAGCAAGGGAATATATGAAATGTCTCATAGTTAAGCTGTGGAGAAGCATGATCATCACAGTTACTGGTATCATTGCTTACTTAGTTGTGAGCTAGACCCAAATATCCAATATTATTGGAACTGGCGTGAATTTCCTGCAATAGCCGCTGTAAGTTTTTTACCCAACACCAACCGCGAGCTCATTAATTTCTAGTGCTTTAATTAATCAGTGAAGAGGGTCATACAGGGGTATTATTGTCATGCCTGATTAGCTGATTTTATTTTCTTTGAAATGTGAATTCAGGAAATTATTCTTTGTGATCTGTGACCTGAAGGTCTTGCGTGACCCAAGAAGGACTTGAATTATTAACCGATATTCATGATTTTTACACCCTATTCTCCATGATTTTGAAACTTGAGTTCTCGGAATGGTTAAAGTCGCCTATCAAGATCAGAGTGACTTAGGTATGCAATTTGAAGCCTCAAAGTAGCCTTTCAAGATTTTGCTTTCTTCAAGCAGGTTATTAAAAAGAGTATCTCACTTGCCTATCTTTGTTATTTGGGAAAACAAATTTTTATATCTGTGATCCATGATCCTCCAGTTTTATTCATGAACCGTGCCAGAGACCTCCCCTTCCATACGACCTTCAGGGAATGATGGAGGGTAGTCTAAATGAAAAAGATCGAAATTGAGCAAAAATAAAGATTGGGGTTGTTGTTAACATTTAATGGAGAAGCATATTAGACCACTTTTATTTAGCTGACCTACCAGTATATACCTTGAAAATTTCCAGATTTTGTCTGATGAGGAAAAGAAAAAGAATTTTGATATGTATGGTACCACAGGGGAACCAAGCAAAGGTGGACGGCATGAGAGCCCGTTTTACGACCCTCACAGTGGATTTAGCTTCTTCTTCAATGGAATGCCTTCTCAAGACTCTTGGACCAAGCCAGGCCAGATTAATCATAGATCATATTACAAGGCAGTATTGCCAGAGAGTTATGAGAAGCCATATTTGATAGAAATCATCTCTGATTGGTGTTTTGCCTGTAAGTTGGTTACTTTTTTATTACAATTGATATCAGAGACACATGGGTGCCTACCAGATAGCGTTATTACCTTCTCCCCAGAGCTTGCTTTTCTTTTGCGCAGCGGCAAGAATGCGGCTTGGGAGGGCAATACTCCTTTATTTGGACTATATAGGCATGTGCGACCCCAAAGGGTAGGGTTTTCAGCCACTTTGGTCATAAATAAGGTATCAATTTGGCCATTTTAGTCATAGATAATACTGATTTGGCAGTCCCTGCTTCATGGACTTTCAGTCATTTTCAGCTTACTGCTGATTCACTGACAATGGAAAAAGAGCACTCAGCACCTGCTCATCAAACAATCAGTAAGTCTGCATTTTTGATGCTGACCAAAAGAAGAGCAGGCTACATTTTTTTATGATAAGAAACAAGAAGAAAAACGTAATGAACATTTTATCTTTACAATCTACTTTTTTGTTAAAGGTGCGCAGATTGAAGAAGTATGGGAGCAAGCATCAAGTAGCATGAAGAAGGTTGGCGTGGGAATTGGCATCATCAACGTCAACAGAAGTCCACGCCTTGTTGATGCTTTGGGAGCTGGAAGGGTGCCGACTATCGTTGGTGTTATTAATGGACGGGTTATGTTCTACAATGACAGGGTCACTGTTCAAGGTCTAAAAGATTTTGTCATGGGGTTGTTTCCAAGTGGTTTAATTGAAAAGGTAAAATTCAAAAGAAGTAACCCGTAATACATTGTACATCAGTGGGGAGGGCTACCATGACCATATGCCAAGGTCTATACCTGCCAACTTTTTTGAGTTATAGGCCTGATATTTTTTTCTGGGAGTGCCAGAATTTCAAAGACAACACAGACACATCCAAAGATTTCCAAAGATGTCCCAAAACTTCCAAAGATGTTTGAAGTCTTCTGAAGATATCAGAAGAGGAAACAGCCCTGACATTTCCCAGTACCAGTCTCAGGATGTGTATCGCTATACGAGACCTCGCTCCCAATGCTTTCTATTTCACATAAATTTCATTTCTCACATCGGTTTGAGTTTACATATTATTTTTTGGAAATTGTGTCAAGCAAAGCTGCAACCCCATACAATCACAATTTGGCACGTAAGTGTGAGCCAGCATGAGATCAAAGTTTTCAATCTGCAGGCCTGAGACCCATGCCTAAGGCATGAGACTTCGGCAGGTATACTGGTGGCTGAGGTTTTGTGTTGCATTATTGGGAAAAATGTTCCCTTTACTCTCACAAGGCCTTTTGCTGCCCTGGTATTCAAGTAGGTACCAGCAAATTTAAAAATACTGTGGAGGTCACCCTGTGGTGGACTGGCATCCCACCCAGGAGGGGTAGTAGGCACTTTGTATGCTGCAAAATCCCAGAGAAGAGCATTTGCTTTTATTTAAAAAATCGAGCTATATTTTCCAATTCACATAATTATATACAACTTCTAAGAAAATATATAATGCGTATAACTGCTTACTGGGTCACTGGGCTTGACTGCAGACTTTATTGTACAGCAACTACACTGTAAGTTTGAAATGAAATTGATAGCTGCCAATTTCAATTGTTGGAGGTAACTTTTTGAAATCTTGCTTAAGTGTGAACTTATTTGAAACATACATGTAGAGTTTCTGTCTTGTATTTTCAGATTACGGCAAGCAATGTTGATTCCTTCCTGACAACGAGTGTCCGCAACAAACCGAGTGTCATGCTGTTTTCACTCAAGCCCCTGCCGTCACTCCTGTATCATCTGGTGGCATTCAACAGTTACAGGCATCAGTCTTTTGGCTTTGCTTCATTGAAAGATGGTTCTGGGGAGACTCCCAGAAAACGATTCCACGCGGACTCTAAAGAACCAACTGTGTTAATCTTTAAGGATGATGTGGCAGTGCCAGATGTTGTTGTCAGGGTAACAAGAAACATTGATTCTCAGACATCATGCTATTGCACTGACTAGACAATAATTCAATCAGCGCCAAGTTGCCAGTTTGATTTTCTGATCATGCACAGAGTGCTTCTTTTCAGATTTCTGCCAAACTGTTTTAAGCAAACATTCAAAATCTTTTCTATCAGTACTGGTCAAAAGTTGTTTCTTCTTGTTACTTATCAAAAAGGCTGCAGCCTTTGGGGATGATAATGGGGAAATATTGATACCTGAAATATTGTTTGTGGTTTCTCATTTTATGCTAACTTGTTCATCTGGTCACTTATGTGTTGTTATGGGGCCTTCTTGACTCTGAAAATTAAACCACTTAATTTATCACTTACTTTGATATTCAAAATGACAGCACAATTAAAAAATTAATTGGCAAAAGCAGGTGACTATTCAACATAACTTGAAATCATTTCTTGGTTGTGATGAAAAATTTCAATACAATTAAAATTGAATAAGTTTAGGTATTAATTTACATTGGAAAAATTATTTAAATTGAAACATTTCAGGACTTTTTTTGCCCTAGGAATTAGTCTAAATCAATTCTAACATTGTTCTACTGCAGGCTTCAGAATTAACAAGTGGAAAGCTGAGAGAAGTAGTTGAATCTCACAAATATTTGTACTTGCCAAGACTCTCATCAAGAGCCTTGTTTGATGAGCTTTGTCCTGAGGAGAGGTTTAGATCACTACGAAGGTTAGTGAAACTGTTTTTATTAAATACATCCATGTTTTACTTTCATTTATTGATATATCACTGAAGGGTTAAAGAAAAATGTAATGGTTGTGGTCTTATAAGAAGAGATGTCGCTTCAGTGCCTGTTTAATGGATGTGTACATATATGGAAGGATGTTTAATGGATGTGTACATATGGAGAGAGTTGTCCAATTAGGAGAGGTGTTCATTTAGGGGGAGTTTCCCCTTGAGTTTAACAGAGGGAAGGTGTCCTCTTTGTTCAGAAAGACCCAGATAAGGGAGTCCACACTGGGAAGATTTTTCTTTACGAAAGTGTCCAATTATGGAAAGTGCATAACTATTTGGGAGTATTTCTTATGGAGTGCGAGTTGGTAAGAGCCTAATTAGGAAGTGCCTTTTTTCTGGCTGTGTTCGCATAAGGAAGGAGGTTAGGAAATACATCTGTTTTTTTGAAGGAGAGGTGTTTGTTGAACGTTGGTGAAAGTTGGTGATGTGTCCAGTTGTGGTGGAGTTTTTCTTTAGCTGATGTGCCTTCAAAGATGTCTGCCAAGCAATGTGTCTGCTTTGAAGAATGGTCTATTTACTTGAGATGATTTTTGAATGCATTTTGTTTTTTTAGCCTGTGTGTCATTCTGTTTACTAAGCAAGGCGAACATGAGAAAGAGAAGCTTGTGATGAAGTTATTAGCAAAAGACAGCAAGTACCTCTCTGAGAAGCGAGTGAAATTTTTGTATGTATATGTTGATGTGCAAAGAGGGTTAATTGCGGAGTTCAAAGATGGAAAGAAGGATGACAAATGTGCAGATAATTCAACTGCTTCCAAGGTAAATGGTGAACTTGTGATTTTTGAACAAATTAATACTTGTGACTTGTCTGGAACCCCATTTGTCTCCAATGTTATATCATTGCTGTACCTTGTCTCTATGATTTCAACTCTCCACTCCTTACCTTGCCTGGCTTCTCCTCTCCTTTCCTCACCTTACTGGTTTTGAAAAAGTTTCATATGTGGAGGCTCTAACCTAAGGTACCATTTTGTGTACTATTTTGACAGAAAAGGTGCACCTTTTGTATACATGTAGCTTTTTTTAAAAAAATATTGTGCATTTTCCCACCCTTTCATACACCTCAACTTGTGAAATCCCGACCCTTGTTTACCTGAAAACTGAAAAAGGTATCTCTTTCAGGCAGAGCCTTCAGGTATAGCCTAATAACCTTATGGGGAGTACCCCACCCATGAGCCTTGCCTTGCCTCTTCTCTTGTCTCTATTTTCCTTTACTTTCCTTTTCCCATCTTCTGATACCATCCTTATGCAAGGTTCTACCCGTGGATATCTGTCCAGAGTATTTTTATACATTATTATTATATATATTATTGTATATAATTTATTGTTTTAGCATATACATACTGGGCTACTTTGTAATTCTTAGGTCGTAGTTCTGTGGAACAAAGGTCAAAAGCAAATCAGATATGACTGGCTCTCAGGAGGGTGGTGTGTGTCTGAAGAACAGGAGACACTGTCCAAGGCCAGACTGACGGCGATGTTAGATGACTTGCTGTCCGGCGAAGGAAAACTGCGCTATACTGCAAGCATTCCTCTGATTTATAATGAGCATGCTCCAGTTAGTAAGCTTTTATGGGAAGTTATGTGCTGTGTTTTATTTTTCTGTTTAATTTTTCATCATTTATAAAATGTACAATGGGGCCACAAAAATCTGACGGTATATATAGCTGGTTGGCTATGTTAGAGTTTCTTTAATTAAGAAAATGACTGGTTGAGTTTTTGCCCATGCCAAAATAGAGTGGTCATAATAACAAGGTGACTGTATTAAGAGCGTGGCAAGAAAGCCCGATGAGAAAAAAAGAAAAATTAAAATGCTGTCATCCACACACACAATGATCATGATTTAGGGTATGATATGATCATCTACAAAAACTAACACTGAGATTTTGCTTGGGGAGATTTCATGTGCCAGTCCTTACTTTTTGCGTATCCACGCTTAATCATATGAAATTACAATTTTATTGGCACTTATTTTACTCTCCTTTTCTTTTCAAGATAAAACTTCCCCATGAAATAAATATGTATGTAATGCATTTTCTCAATATTTGACATTTCTACACACTGTGTACCTTTCCGAAGTTAACATGGTCTCTTCAAAGCAATTCCAGAACGTTATGTCAACGAAAGAATCTTTTGTTTCCATAGGGACTTCTATCAGCCTTGTTCAACTGGTTTCTAGATGCTTTTTACTACGTAAAATCCTCGATGTATCGGTAAGTTATTTTTGATTGGAAATTTCGTGATAACATCTCATGTGGGTTTCGCGCTTTTCTTTGAAATGAATGATTTCCAAATTACCCGCATCATTTGATATCCAAACGTTGCAGAATCGTGTTCATTTTATCTTTCTGAACTCAGTGAACAATATTACGTGCATTTTGTCTCCTCAGTGATGCAGACTAGATGAAATGCATCAAACACAAAGACGTATTTGAACATATTCAGTCCAAACTCCGAGAAGAGAGTTGATAATACGATACGTAGCAGAGTATTTTGGACGAACTTCAAGGTGTTTGGAAATGTGGTCAAGCACTGTCTTATCAGTAAAAAAACTAGACCTAAAAAGAAAACAAGGAAATAAAATCGTCAAAAACTATCAAATACCAAATTTAAAAGACCAGATATCCAGACACCGTCAAGTTCATGTATGAATTATTAATGAATTTGAGAACAGAGTACTTTCATAGCCTGAATTTTTGACATTTCTCACGCTCTGAGCTCGGCATTCGGGCTCAGATTTCGCAGCTCGACTTGAAAGCAAGTTTAAGGCTGCGTTTTCTAATAAAATCAAAGATTGGATTCTAAAATCCAAAACGAATTTTGAGTTTCTTTACTAAACAGATCAATCTAAGATCACTCGGATCATGGTGCGTCAAAGGAACCAAAGAATCCTTACCCAGAGTAGATTCTTCGGTTCATTTAATGCACCCTCATCCGAGTGATCTTAGATTAATCCGTTTCCGTTTTTGGATTTTAGAATCCGATCTTCGATTTTCTCAAAGAAACGCACCCTAAAACTTGCATGAAATATTAACACACTCTAGATGAAATAACTCAGAAGAATGTGCTGCCTTTGTAAATGTAACTCTCTTCTCGGCTAAGGACTATAAATCAGGGGCACGCACTTATCGAAAAGAGTAGGCCACGTAGTTCCGGGTGTTGTGGTTTGTCCTTGTCTCACGGGTTAACGTCATTGTACCTTTTACCCTTTGGACAGAATAGTCCAAGGAAAATTACTCTAACCTTGGCTATGACGCTTGCTGTATAACAATCAATCGTGTCGTCTTTTTCCTTTTGTCAGGAGAGAAACCTTATCTTTGCTTTCGTTGTTGGGCGGACTTGGAGTCATTCTGTTTTTTAGCGTTTTACTCCCTAGTGCAAAGTAAGTAATGATTGTGACTCAATATAGACGTAGCCATTTCCAGATGTTCACTAAGTTGGGCACAGCGCGATAAACGACGAGCGAGAAAAGGAGAGAGGGGCCTCACCCTTAGTTTTTCGCATGTCGTTTATCGCGATGCGTCTCAAGTAACTGAACGCCTGGAAGAGGCCAATGAGACCTGAATATTGGGATCTATTTCACTTCACTTACTTTGGAATTGATTAAGAAAGAAGAAAACAATTAAAAACTTATTAAATGAATTTCTTTCCGGATAGCTTTATTAGAGAAAACATTTTGACGATTTTTTTGGAACCAACGGGGCACGAGTACTCTCAATCGTTTTTCATATTACCCTCTTAAAGTGACAGATCGACTTTCTTAAAGTTCTTCTTCGGAAAAGTTGAAAAACATCAACAGCGCAACAAGAAAGAACCTCTGACCAGTTTTCATGGGCGATTTCTTTATATTTTGTTTTTGGATTTCATTCACATGAGCCAAGGTTTCAACCACATTGCGTGACTACAGAGAGCGGCTTTTTTACACAACAGACATGCTGATGCGTTCATTAGAGAGACACTCTTTTCGGTACGGACATTTCCTTTTCTCACGTTTTCACTCCTCGCGCGGTAATAAAGTATTTTAGGTGCAGCTTGGTTGTTCTTTGGACAAAAAACGTAGATTTACGATATCCGTCAATTAAAAGTCACTAGTAGACTACACTTAACGGACGTCTTCGTTTTTCTAACTTGTTGCGTTTTCTTTAGTGACCCTATTCAAAGGGTACACAAAGCGTCATCCAAAGGAGACCACAGGACACCACAGAGTGTATCAGCTTTGGGCCTCCTTCGTTTGGACCCAAGTACAGAGCAGGCCCTGATCGGGAATGCTCCTCCAGGTCACATAACGTTCACTCTGTTGGTAGAAGCGCTTAGTGAACAAGAAGCAGTGAAATCACCTTTGATTCAAGCGTATGCTGACGTGGTGCATCGATATAGTGGGTAAGTATGTGACATCCTTTCAAAAGTTGCTTTATCCCCGCGTAATACTCGGGGTCTTTTGGTGTCTTTTGATTTCTCTCGTTTTTTTGATTATTTTTCAGTACTCCGAATTTCAAGTTTACATGGCTCTCCATCTCTGATAACCTGGCCTGGTGCACAGAAGTTATGGACGTGGACCGGTTTGGTGAAGTGACGCCTGGAATTGTGCTGGCGATAAACGGCAGCAAAAAGTACTTATCGATCTTTAAACCGAGCGATCTCACCAAGACTGCGTTCTTCAAGAGTCAAGGAGGGGACCTGATGGGCTTTGACGACAGTGACAGTGAGACAGACGCTAACGAAGATGTCGATGGACAGGCAGAGTACGAGGGAAAGAGGCAAAAGGTGCTGAGTTTATCGATGCGGAAGGAGCTGGTCAACTGGTTGGAGAAGTTTTGCGATGGGTTGGTGGAAAGAAAGAAAGTGTCAGAATGGCCAAGATTTACTGACTAATATGTATTCAGTTTTACTGTAAAGAGGCGTGGCCGGAGTAACTCGAGTGAGCGAATGGACATTTTTGCTTTGCGCGCTTAATTTGCGGGAAACGTTTCAGATTTGGCGCGAAAAATCTCAGACTCTCAGGCTGATGTGTGTCCCTTATTGGTTGTCTCTGGGATTGGAATTTTCACGTGCACAAAACAACCAATCAGGAATCTTACACGGATCTCTGCAACAACTTAAAAATTCCTCTTTTGTTGTGCGGAAAGGTGCAAGGAAATGTTCCTCGTATTACTTGGTCTCAGAAACCCAAAATTACTTTGAGGTATTAGTAAAAGCGATTTGGCCAAGTGGAGTAACATTCCTGAAAAAATCGCGCGAGTAATATTTAAAATTATGAGCACGAGTATTCTCGTAATTGTACGACACGAGCTCCAGTTCCTAACTAATCACATCCATAACATATCTCGAGACTGAACTATTTTTTGAGTGAAAAAGTTAGTGGTGTTTTGCATAAGTTTCAAAAACTGTGGACAATGCTGATCAACTAAGAAGGAAGCCATGAAAGCGCACGTTATTAACGTGCGAATAGCGTATGTATCCAATCGCAAAAAGTTGAAATGAAATATACCCACGTGTTCGCGCACCGATCACGTGCCAAATAGACGCTCGGAGATCCAATCACGTTCAAGAATTTTCTCATAGATACTGTATTGATTAATATTTTAATTTAAAAACCTTTCAACGTCGTTTTTCATCCCATAATTGATAGCGTGTTTGCAGTGCGTTTTCTGCCCATCAAATGAAGTTAAATTTCCATTTTCAACAATTTTACTGTCAATCAAAGTACTTGAGCATATTTTATTTATTTCTGATGTTTTTATTAAGACTCTTATAAGAGAAGTGTTTTCTTTTTATATAAATATATGTACAGACAAAATAACCGGAATGTGAAATACCTGTTTACAGGCTTTGTATGCTTTGAAGGTGTAAGGCAACTTTTAAACGTGAAATTAAACTTTTCCGCTGAAAAATGTGTTTACTGTTTTATCACTGGCTAAAAAAAAGTGCGGTGTGTTCTAGCCAATCAGGTCAAACCTCGTACCCGACCGTGTGTGACGTTTCCCGCGCTTTTCGGCCGTTACGTCTCTTGATGCAATACACAATAAGTAAATGCCTATTCCGCTTTCCGTCCAAACTTCTAAAAATAAGGTCACTTAAAACTGAGAGGTGCAAGCATGTTCTCTCAGGCAAGCCCGTTCTTGGAAATTAGAGGTACGACAACTTTAAATGTCAAAATCTGATTACAATTAAAAAGCAGCTTTAAAAACTCCACTCCAAGCGAGAAAAATTTAATTCCTATAATTCTGCAGATGTATGGGTTTTTTCAGTTTCTTCGTGTCTCCATTTTGCTTCGAGCTCTTTTCTTCTGGGTCACTTTCACATGAAGAAACGCTGGCTCTAGGGTGACATTGAGAAATGGCGGCGATGTCACATCTTCAACTATGATTACATAGTCACCTACGAAAAGACAACAACAAGAGGGAATAATCATTATGTTGGCTTCATACGTGACGTCGTTTTCAGAGCACGTGAACAGCAAATGACTGGCACGTGTTTCTCTGCAAGATGCTCGATGGAGAATACCACGTGACAATTGCCATGCAGTGTTACGTCGCTGATCACGGGGTCAATTTTGACCAATGAAGCGACAGAAGATCTGGTCTTCCGGTTTTTTACTGTAACACTGTCAATTTTGTTATAGGTCCTGCAGTTTCCCCTCACCTGGTTTACAGAATTTATCATCTTTTTCTTCTTTCTTTTCCTTTTTCCGTTTTCCGTCCGCCTTCTCCACCACGTCAGCCAAAGCCTCCTTCTTCTTTTTCCCATCTGAGACTGCAGACGAGGGCATGTTTTGGTTGACAGCTTTCAACAAGTTGGGGTTCAGCGCTAAATTGTTCTTGCTCTTCAACCTGAAATTATAGAAACAAAAATCCTTGACGGGAATCTCTGAGTTCGTTAATAGTATTTTAACGGTGTTTTGGTTAATAGAAGTGAGATCTTTGTCAACCTTTTGATAAAAAGAGGTGTCGGAAAGTTGCCGCAAAGCTTCTTTTTGGTAGAGGTCTGTCCGCCAAACAACTAAAGCGCCGCCTTTGTCGGCCGCTTTGATAACAATGTCTTTGCGTTTTCTTAGGCTTTTAAGTGCCGACCACTCCCTTTCCCTTTTCTCAGTTTTTAAGACTTCGTCGTTTATGTAGTGATGACTCCGATTTTTCTCACAAATCAGAGTCAATGTGTCAGTTTTTCGAAAAGCGTGGTTATCCTACTTCTATCGTTCAAGCGGGTCACCACCGCGCGCAACTTATTGAACGACAGTCATCGCTTCAGGCGTCACAAAAACAAAATTCCGACCGCATTCCATTCACTCTCACTTTTCACCCTCACAACCATTCAGTTAAATCCATTATTCTTAAAAACTTTAAATTACTCCAAAACGATCCAGAGACTGGTACTATTTTTTCGCAAC
>Ga0126337_10000507_pt1 | contig 19973 bp, 9 predicted proteins | sample DipCmetagenome_FD_92527 | JGI IMG/M metagenome (GOLD analysis project Ga0126337, IMG submission 92527) | Coral microbial communities from La Bocana,Puerto Morelos, Mexico - Diploria C A metagenome | ecosystem: Host-associated > Invertebrates > Cnidaria > Coral | place: La Bocana,Puerto Morelos...
ACTAACCAGGGCCATTTTCATAATTATTGCATACGCAATGTGTATTTATTATTTCTGGAGTACTGTACTACAAATACAAACTATCATTGTTGGAGGTAATCAGATAACTTAATAGCCTTTGTTATCTAATCACTCTGCAATCAAACAAAAACAAAATAATTTCTAACTTAGTACAAGTAGGAAAATACCAGTTGTATAGGAGGGGAATCCTGTTTATTGATTTGACATAAACAGCCCCTTTTTGATTAAAGTGAGGTGATCAGAAAGGGAAATGCCGTTGAGTGACAACTCTGAACAAACCCTTAAATATGCACTTCTAGCCTCATGATGTAACCTGCTTACCAATGAATCTACATACTGACCCACAACTATCTTACAACAACAGCATGAAAAATTATGTGTTACAGCTTTCTTCCCTGAAGAAACAAATTTGAGAGGACAGCTGACTAATAATTTGGGCAAGTTGAAATCAAAACAGTCAGTGCATTGCTCACTTACACTAGTCACCTGCTTAGTCAGTGGCCCAAATTGAAATCATTTGTGACTGTTCAAATAACTTTTGGTGCATCACATACTCACCTAGAGCATGCTTATCTCCCCTTGTAGCTGGCAATACAAATCTCTAGACCATGACATTGGATTTGGTGTATTCTTCACTGAAAAGGACAAGAAAGGTTCCAAAGCTGTGGAGGAAATGGTATGAATTGATATCTTCCTAATATCAGGTTTGATAATAATAATAAAATCATAAAAACCTATACAGCAATGGAAAATTAGCATCAACAGGCTAACCTACTGAGTGTTTACATTGGATTACCTTATCTTAGATGCAACATTTACTGATAAAAAGAAAGTGTTGTAGTCACCATTTTAATCGAAAACATGCCCATTAGTAAACAGGGTGTTACCAAAGGGCTTGTGCAAGTCCAGATAATATAAATCCCCATTGTGGCCTTGGTTATCTCGTAGTTACTTATGTACCTGTACATCACTGCACATAATAAATTTACTATTACTTTCGTGATGATGAATAAGAATTGGAATGTTTGTTTTTCAGATTCCAACAGAGAGACGCGACTGTCACATGATTCCTGAGGAAGGATCCATTCTCTGTGAGAAACCAGGCATCTGTAAGTACTTTAACAACTCTTACTTTACATTTTCGATTTTTCTCTCTCTTTCATTTAAGTTAAATAAAAAGAGATGCTTTAGGAATTTTATACTTCTTCCTACTGTTAATTAGTTAGAGTGTTAACGTGCAAAATCATCAGCTAACCAAGTTGTTCTTTTGTCTCTCCAGATATTCTTCGTTTTGATAACTCTTACAGCTGGACAAGAAACAAAAAAATTTTGTACAATGTGGAAATTTCTACATCTACAGATAACTCTCCTGGGAGGCAACTCAATATGGGAGTAGTGTCTCTTATGGAGTCAAGTTGTAGCAATCTGTCAAATTGTACAGTGAATACTTGAATTACAGCACTCAAGCAAAACAGAGGAAAGCAGTTAAAATGTTAGTCAAAAGATTTTTAATAGAATAGTTATTTACAATCACTCTTAATTCTGTGGTAAGGGTTTTCTTGCTTGTTTTATTTAACCTTAATAAACAGAAGTCTGCCAACAGACTTGACCCAAAAGTTCCACACGGTATGAAGGATCTTATAGTTTCATGAAGAATTCCCTGATCATCTGGTATAATCAGATAACATCAGATAAATATAGTGAAAAGACAGGCATATCAATCAAATTAGTGGCTTCTAGATACAGAATAGGAAAATATAATCTCTGATGATGTGGTATATTTTGACAAATGAAAAGCAAACTTACATGTGAGAAAACCAATACTGACAGACACTGTACAGATCTTTAATGCATAAGAAGCATTCCTTCCTTTATCAGTGAAAGAGGGAGAGTGTGACAATTTGTTTGCACCTGCCGACCTGTCAAACAGGATTTCTACTTTAAAAATAACAAACAATTCAATATCTTTGTATTCGTTTTGCATGTTTGCTGCAGTTGCATAATAAATGTACTTATTAGTTTTAATGTACAGTATTTTGTATTATAAGTTATTATTTAATGACAAGGATTTATAGGCATATTGCATGTGCACAATTTATTATTACTCAACTATTAATTAAATAATAAAGGGTGAAAGTTTCTAAAGAAACTGTGGTGCTTCATTGGTAGGGGTAACAAGGTAATTTGGTTATATCAACTAAGTTGAAAATGTAAATTGGGCACCATAATGAGTTTGTTAATTGGTCACTGTAACGCGTTAGCCCTTCATCAGAGTGAAGGGCTAACGCGAAGAGCTAACGCTCGAAATGTCCGCTTTTAACTTGTTACGGTGGCCAAGTTTCATTTTCAACTTAGTTGATATAACCAAATTATTAATTACAATATTTTAGTTTAAATACAGGCCAGCCATACTTGATACTGCTCACCCCATTTTTTAGCTCAATAAGTTTAACATTCAAGCGGTACAAATCAGTCATCTCAAATGTCTTTAAAGTGTTAATATATTATAGTATTTAGTTCCTGATGTGTAAATTTTAAATAGCAGATAAATAAATGTGGTAACGTTAACTATTTGTTTGGTTGTTTCTCTGTGCAAGCGATGTCATCAGCCAAGTAAGTCAGAATACCAGTAAAATACTTTCCTACAAAGCAATTAGATATTTAGCTTTGCAGAGTGGACATAAGGAGTTACTACACTTGCATATAACAGACACAAAATAATAATTGCCTTCCTCTTTACATTTTCGCCCTAAATTCCCCCATTTTTTGGGCATGTGTGGTAAAGTTAACTAGCTTCTGCATTTGCATGTGGGTGGCCGTTTTTACAACTGACACATTTAGAACAATTATTATTGAACTCTCCATACAAACCACGTACACAAACCATCAATTTTATTTTTCACTTTGAAACTGGAGATTTTCAAAATCAAATCCCAACAAGAACATCAAAACCGCACACACTGACACTCCATCTCAATACAGTTAAATTCTTCTACTTATGGGAGCAAAGATACGGTGCGGTTTAAGCTTCCTTAGCTTCTTGTCAATATTATATATATGAAAACTTTACTTTTAAATATAGATCTAACATTCATTCTTCAAAAGACAGTCAAAGACAAACTATTTAATTCTCAAAGGAAAAATACATATGAAATGTAAGTGGATATATACATATGGCTGCATGAATCACTCATCGACTTCTTCATCTTCTGAGGGTTTGTGCTCACGCAGTCCTCCACGAGCCTTAACCTTTCTTTTGGTAAACGTTGCTCTCCCTTTCCCTTCTCTTGCGGAATCAGAGATCTGCTTTGTGATCTCTGAAGATACACTCTCTATACCCTTTTCTAAAGCGTCTTGTTCTTCCAAGTGTTCCAGGCAGACTGCATCCCTTGGGGAGCTGGAGTGAGGTGTCTTATTTGCGGGATGAGCCCGTGTCTGTGTTTTAGAGTCTGTTTTAAGTGTTTTTGCCGGAGATTGTCCTATAACATACTCAGGCATAATATTGACACCATCAACAAGCAGGGACTTGGGAGGAATTTCATCCACCTCCATTTTGTGTTTGACAGCCGATTTTGAAAAAACGTGTTTCTCGGCCATCTCAACGTCTGACTCTAATTCTACACTTCTGTTGGAATTTTCCTTTCTTTTACGAATCTCGTCCATAAAGGAGAGAGCAGCATGTCTGTTTAAGGCATCGCCAGTCATACCAGCGTTCTTTTCAGTTCCGTCTTCTTCTAGACTATACTTGGTCCATTTTTCAGGGTGCAAAACATGATCTGGAACACGTTTCGGTGCACGAGTCCCAAGCGGTTTAGATTCTGTTTCGCTCTTATCAGTCTTTTTCTCCGGTTCAAGCTTGTCTAGACATCCAAAGATCGAATTACTACGAACTTGGAAATCTGAATCGCCACCAATTTGAAGAAACGCGTCTTTTTTCTCGGTCATTTTGATTTATCGAACGTCCGACATGTTGGAATGAGCGTGAAAAATAAATAAGCTCGTTCCCAGAGCCTCCGTTTCTTTTAGTCACGACATTTTAAAACGAGTAGTACTAGGGATGAGAATGCTTGGAAACCACGAATGCCTCCGTGTGTTTTAGTTGGCAACCAAAATGGCGGACAAACTCAAAATATAGACAGAAATAACATGGCTGAAACATCCCCTTCTTTTAATGTTACTGCCGCGTTTCATTCGCAGCTTAACACTTTATGCATACGAGAATTCCCTTGTGGGTATGGTAGTTGGGTAAGTTCAAATATTTCACTTGGTAAAAACGCTTTTTGACGGTTTTTCTTCATGAAGAAAAGAGAAAATAGCAAACTTGTTAGGATGTAAGAGCATTGTAGACATGTTTCATGAGTTTTTTTCCTAGATAATTGCTAGTACAATCAGGCCTATGTAACATTTTAATTTTAAAATTCTAAAATACTGTTTCTTTTTCTTAAGCGTGTTCATAACTTGAGCAGCAATGTACAGAGTACTGGTAGCTTGAAGCTAGGATCATCATCTGTAGCTATACCAGCAATAATTCCAGGTTTTAAACTATTGATTTATTAAATTGGTCTAGTACTAGACTCTCAATTATAGGCATGTCCTTAGTGTGTCAACACCCATTCCTTTTTTGGACCATAACACAGTGACTCTTTTAAACGTTATTTTTATCAAGTGTCCAAATGACCAGCAGCCGGTCAAGGTTTGAAATAGATTTAATGACCGGCAGCCTGAATAGCAGGCTACTCCTGACAACTAGATTGGTGTGTGCTGCGAAAGGTATTAAAGTCTGACCCTATGAGAGTGATGCAAATGAAAATTGATACCTATTACATTGAACCTACACTGTATTGTAGTTTTGGAAGTTGAGCATCAAGCATATATTTTTTTTTCATTTAGCTGGGTATGTATGCACTACAGTTTTAGCTCATACAATTAAAGTACCCTATCTAAGGATCACACTGTGTGAGCTCAATGCTAACAGCCATAAAGATGATATCCTATTTAAGGATGGAGAACCTCAAAAATCACATCCCATCTGGTTGCACATACCTATATAGCTTATAAATGGGAATACTATAGAAAGAAACGTAGGGTATGTTTCTGCATCCCTTCTCTATAACACTGGATTACATAACCTCTTAAAACCAACATGTTTCCCCTGTAAGCTGACTTTGTTCAAGATATTTTAAACAAGTCTTTCATTAGCAAAATTGCTATTCGTCTAACCCTTTTAATTTGTAGTTTAGCTAGTAAAATCCTTATCATTGTTTAAACCTTCAGTCCATAGAAGATACCCTTTATCTTGATTTTCAATGTTTTCAACAGAAAATAGTGCTCAGCTAGAGACAGTTGAGAGTCTCCAAGAGCTGGCTGTGAAGTCACCTTATGATGTGGACTGTACCTGGAGTGGTGAAGCTGAGAGCTTGCGTGAAATTGCTGTAAAGACACCTGATAAACTTACGGAAGTCTTTATTCTAAAATTCTTTAAGTCACTCCGAATTGTAGATAAAAAGGTGAGATCATCTGCAGAGCAAGATGGATTACTTGCTTTTAATTATTAGAAATAGTTAGCCAGGATAAATTGCATATTGTTAATTAACACCTTAGTAGATCTTTTTCTTTTACTAATATATCTATTATTCGAAAACCCCTTTTATATTGATCCACAAGATCATGTTACAACTATTTTTTCCAGGTAACAGACATCGATGATGGACTTCTTCAACTCAAAAATCTTAAGCAGCTGACTTTGAGTGCAAATCTAATCAAAAACATAGACTCCAAGAAACTTCCCAAAGGGTTACAGGTATGTTCCAGATCCACTGTTATCATGAGACATGAACCATAACATACCACAGGTTATTATAAGCCAAGATTCTACATGTAATAAAATGTGATTTGTTTCTTTCAGGAGCTGGAACTTGCAGCCAATCAAATTTCAGATATAAGTGGTCTGTGTATGTGCCCTCCACCCTTGATTCACTTAGGCCTCAGCTACAATCTGATTTCTTCTATTGCAGGACACATGAAGTCAACTTCATGGTATGAATCTCACTTAAATCAAGCAGTAATATTATCAGAGAATTCACACTCTATGTTCTAGCTTAAGTTCTAAATAAAAGTGAGCACCTTTAAAAAGCAGTAAACAGACACGTAAAACCCATTTTAGCAAAATGGTTTTATGTAAATGGGGATGCTTATCAGTCACTGGTTACTCTCAAGTCCCTAGAACTCAAAATAGCCTTTGTTAGTACATTGTATCTCATCGGCAACATAATCTTTAAGCACAGTAAAAAATTGTCAGCTAACTTATACATACACTGTCTAATGTCTAATATAATAAAAGTAATTAAATAAAAAAGGTTGCTATCCACAAATGCCAGTCCTTATACATCTCCTTTGAATAGGTGTTAAAATTGCCTCAGGGACTCTGCTTTCCTTAAGTCAAAACTCAAGGAAGACTGTTCCAAAGAATGGTGCCACAACAGCCGCCAAAATAGCTAAAGCTATTTTTAGAACAGTTTGTTATTGAGTTTAATATTCTCAGAGTCACTTGGGTAATATGCAATTTCTTGCCTCCCGAATTTAGAACTAAGATATTCTGGAGCCAACTTCATAGTTTGAGTAGGTCAAAACATGGGCTGCTATATTTTGTAACTTCTTTAGTAAAGATATCCCACATTTCCCATGAGTGTACTTAGCCTCTGCTTAGATCCACAAAGAATGGAATCAGTTTTAGTCATATTTAGAGTGAGTTTGTTTGCAAACAAATTTATTGTTAATAAATAATAAAATTGCTATCATTGTTTGTTTCAGGCCACATCTTTTGTCTCTGGATTTAAGCTTCAACAACCTTGCAGATCTCTACCACACCATCAACGTGCTTAAAACATTACCTAAACTGAAAAATCTTGTTCTTCAGGGAAATCCACTGGCAGTGCGTAATTAAAGACATTTTACCCTTTTTTCTATTTGAATATTATGATTACTTTCATGAATCCATCAAAACTTTAAATCAAGAAAGGAAAAGGGAATAATTTTTCGATTTTTAAATCTATTCCTTCAAGTTGTCCAATTCTGCTTTGGATTATATTGGCAGGTATTCCTTCCTTATTTGCCCTTTGATTTTTAGTAGAGAAGTGTACGTTTTAAATCTTATTTTCATTGAAAAAGCAGTCAAACAAAGATAGGTATGACAATCAGTCAAAGTAAACTATTTTTCAGGAGATTAGATTATTTTTGAACTTCAGAAACACCCTCATATCAGAGACATCTTTGTACAAGTTGCATGAAGGGGTCATGTCATGCCCTATTTTTTGCAATTTAAAGAACTTGTTACTCCTGTTTGTTGTTTTTTATAGCTTGTACCAGGCTACCGTGGTTACACAATTGACTCAATTCGTCAACTAACAATTCTAGATGATATCAGAATTTCTGCAGATGAGAAACATTTTTTCAAAGGACTTTCCAAACTGAAAGGTAATGGGAGATTGGCCAGGGTATCTAGGCTAGTATCTAACCTCACCTCACAAACAATATTGAGACCATGTTGCAGCTGTAGTAAACTTTGATTTTTGTTGACAATTCCATTTTAATGTACCAAGCATTTCATCAAACATAGTTAAGCCTCTTCAGCCTTTGTGGTAAACAGCAATGCTCATCTTGTTTAAGATATTCCAATGGATGAAGCTCAAATGATGATATCCATCAAGACAATCAAAGGTGTTAGAATGCCTGAGGAAATTGAGGTGAATATACTCAATATATTTCTGGCATTGTGCTTCCAACTAATCAATGGTCAGATTGCAGGATTTTTATCTTTATAAGTAAATTATGTTATACTATTAGGTCTTGATCAGTACTGCACACGACATTAATCAGCTGTAGCAAAACCCTGTGAGGCCACATTGATACAATATGTATATCAGCAGCCTTATTGCTTATTACCAGAAAGCCAGGACTGGGTTTTCTCTGACAACTTATCAAACCCAAGCAGTCACCTACTTTAAATGGTTTCTGATTTAGATTTCTGGACAAATTGCAATGTCTAGATTGCTACACATAGGCACAAAAATTAAGTACCCTGGTAATCTCCACTATTTACCTGTGAGAGGAACTCTGTATAGCACAAATGAAGATGTTCATCATAACTTTTAAGGTTTGGAAAGATAAATGCTGGTATCAGATACCACCAGATTGTAAGTGTTATGGCATCTCTACATGCACTGCAAGTAAAAAAGAACATAGTATTATCAAAATGAGTGTTTCCAACTGGCACTTGGTTCTTGGATAGTAGATAGTAGACAGTTACAGTTACTCTTTGAAAGCTTTCTAATTAACAATTAGACGGCAAGCTCGAGGTTTCTATCAGCTGATAGTTGGCAAGGGGCGAAGCCTGAGCCAACTATCAAAGGCAATAGAAACCGAGAGCGAGCTGTCTAATTGTTTTAGCATACCTCAGTGATCAATCTATCAAGCAAAAAAATATTTTTTATTTCATATGAAGTAACTGTGACTTTCCATTTCACACAACTTTTCCACAGGATCCAGAAATTAACACTGAGTACCCCAAGACTGAACACAAGTATCATGTGGAATTTAAATTCCTCAAAAGTACAGCCAGTGTTATCCTGAGTGAGTCTCCTACTCTGTCCATACCCACCATCATAGCTGATGACAGAAACAGTGATAGCCAAGAGGAAGGAAATGTTGACAATGATGATGATCTTCCTACTCAAGATACTGGTGAGTCAGTCAGTTGATCTTTTCTCACTTCACAAATGGATCAAACGGAGGGTCCTTTGAGTGATAGCATTGCTAGAGGCAGTTGCAGCACTTTAAAACTGGGAAAAATTAATCACTTGTTCTGACAATGGTACTAGTCAATGGGTTGTTAACTATTTTGTAGTAGTTCCGCTTACCACCGTTTTCACAAGAGGGATAACATTTGCCAAAACAAAAATGTCAACAAATGGCTGCCAAAGTGATGAACTGATCTTTCTCATTTGGAGTGAAACAAATGCTCTTAAAATTAAAGAATACTAGGCATACAACAAAGGTTGTTGCTCCCTCGAGTGTGGTCTAGCTTCATTCTGGAGAAGAGACGGCTGGATCTGTAAGTGTCAAAGCAAGTCTGTAACATAAATTTTAATTCATGTGGTGCTTCTGGTTGCCAGAAATGTCATCCGATGTCAATCATACACAGGCCCACATGACACCTATGTACAGCTTGTAATATTTGTACTTGTGCCATTTTTGTGCCATGCTCGAAAAGTACTTTTCTTTGGCAGATTATTTTAAATCTCCATGTACTGTTTCTTTTTCTTAATTTATTATACTGTTAGTACTTTAAAATGCCGAAAACAAAGAAAAAACGTTCACTCACCAGGATTCAAACCTGCAACCTTCCAATTACTGCAACTGAAGTTTTACTCTTTTGCCAACCTGCAACTAATGAATTATTATTCATGCAGAAAAACTTTTACAAACTCAGATAGCTATAAACCAAGGACTAATAATGAAGTATTGTCATCACAAAGCTGATTCTCTTCACAGGTTTGTTTCAAACAGTTGTAACAGGAAGCTTACCATGGAATGAAGAAGGTATAGAACTTGACTACAACAAAAACTTTCATACAAGTCTACTGGTCCCACTGCGGGACTTTATTCAAGATGGCATACATTTTACTGTGATAAAAACCAAACATACGTATGTTTTGGAGGATCCTAATGCACTACAGAATATGGAAACCAAGCCACCAGCCTCAGCAAAAAGTAAGAGAAAATACATTTTGAGTAGAATCCAACTATTTCTTATGACAGCTAGAAAAGTATTGCAAAGACTACTTTGCAGGCACATTGACTGGACCAAAGCAATTGTACACAAGTGTCGTAAAGGCTCAAAACACTGCTTTGAACTTAAAGGAGCTCTATCATGAGGATCTCGCAGATTTTTGGTCTTAACTGTTCTAAAATCAGTAGTAGGCAGCTTTACCCATGAAAAACATTATTTTTGAACATCTAAAGGAAGATATAACCTAAGTAATATGTGGATAAAAACCTAACTACGGCTAAAAATATTGATTTTTTTTGAAGACACATGGAAACAGCTTGAAAAGTTTAGCTAAACTTTTCAAGTTGTAATCCATTTCCATCGTAGCCATCTGCAGCTTAAGATGCTTGTTAACAGTTTCGGTGCTCTAATATAGCAATTGTTAATAAAAATGGACTATTATTTTTTGTTTTTCTTTGACACAAATATAAATTTTGGCTGTTCAAAAATCTTTTAAAATATGTGACAAAGCCCCTTATGCAACATGTAAGAACCCATGGCTCTTGCTGATATGACAACTTTGTTGTGCTTGCAAGTGGTTGTTAAGAATAGAATTTAATTTTTGACAGTAATACAGTTGTTTTCACTTGCAAGGCCGGCCAGGTAGCAAAGTGCAAAAATCTCCAACCAAGGACAAGCGTAAGGACTCAGGAAAAGGAAGGGACAAGGTTTGTGTGCTAATGCATTTTCAGAATGATGTTAATAAGACTAGAATAGAAATATGAAACCCCCTCCATGTTTAAAAGTGTACATGTAGGTAGTCTCTTCTGACATGTTTCAAAACTATTCACTCTTTCCAGGTCAAGGATGGAAAAGGCAAGAAGAATAAACAGGAAGACATAGAGTTGTTTGAGCTTCCACAAACACATTCAATTCTTGGTTCCTGTCAATTTCCCTTGGCTTCATTATTGGAAGGGGAAGTTGAACTTGAAACAGAGTGTGTCTGTGAAGGAGGAGAGGAGACTGGGGATAGTGACAAGAAAGGGTCTGGTGCCAAGTCAGATACAAGTGAAAGAAAGAAGACAAATAAAGGTCAGTATATGTCATCTTTGTTAAGATTTTATGGTAGTTATTGTTAATAGTTGTAGCACAGTAGTTTCAAGACTCTCAATCTCTTGTCTTTTGTGTTTTTTGTAGATCCTGCTGATAAAGCATCCAAAGGCAACCTGCGAGCAGCCACTCCAGGAAAGGGCAAGACTAATCGGGGAAAGTCAAGCAAGGATGACAAGAAAGGAAAAGAAAAAGACAAACATGAAGAAAGTTTGGATGATGAGGAAGATGCCACACCTCCGCCACCACTGACAATACAAGTACATATTAAGTTGCGTTACTGGAAATCAGCCAGAGAGGCCGCCCAAGAGTTCTTACCACATGATGTACCTGGCTCACATAGTGAGCAGAACTAGTTTTTGTGTGCTAGATGTATTGAAAAAGTGGACATCGGCGGGTATTCTCAATCAAACAAACAAGCAAACTTTCCTGTTTTTTTTTTATTTGTTTAACAAGCAAGACTATCGCAAAGGAGACCTGTTAATGGTTATTTACATGTGTCCTATTTGTACATACACATTTACATTAGGATGGAGCTGTATATAGATACATGTATATAGATACATGTATTATTGAACCAAATAGTCTGTACATAAAAGTATCTCAGTCAACAGGTGTTTGCTTGTGAAATAAAGTACATTATTGCACCATCATAACTGTCTGCAATAGGGTTGCCAGCATCTGCTCTGCAAGTGACAACTAAATTGCCATGCCATGTAAACTCAATCATTAATTTGTAATTTACAATAAATTGTATCTGGTTCTTTAAAAGAATATTAATGAAAATTATGTCACATCTTTGGGTGTAAGTTGGTCTCCACAGTGTAGTGAACCATTAATTTATAAAAATGGAAGTCAAGAGTGAAATTGTGGTACCTCAAAATAAAAAAAAAACCCACTTAGCTGGTTTGCCAATAACACTGTCATCAAGTTTGATAAACGTTTTGACTGTATAATTTAGGTTTAGGTCTAAGGCATGCATAAACAAATTGCAAAATCAAGTCTAGCAAGGATTTCAAGGCTAAAATTATCACTGACTATATTCTTTTAAAAGTCTTCCAGCAACTACAAGTCTTTGAATTTCATTTGTTCCTTCATAAATCTCTGTGATTCTGGCATCCCTATAGTACCTCTCAGCTGGCATGTCAGTGACATAACCCATACCACCAAGGACTTGGATGCACTAGAGGAAAAAAATTTGTTATTAATGGATGCAGTCTTACATGTAATTCTTGTTGAAGTTTCAGTCATCTTTAATTTAAAGCTTAACGTTCTGAAAACCAGAAAATATGAGATAGAGAAATCGTGTAATCTAAGGTCTTGAAAACTTGAATATGAAAACTAAAGTATTCAAATCAGTGCTGAGAATCCAAAGTTTGAGCTTCATAACAAAGAAGGATTGAAAATGAAAATTTGTGGTCAATTCAAAGTCCAGATCACTTTACTTCTTTGCAGGGTTTTAGTACCATTTTCAGCAGGAAGGTAACTGGTTTTCCCAACCAGGAAAAATGTTTTTCCTGAATAGTCAAACCAGCTGGGAAACATCACAGCTGGTCAATTTTCCAGGTGTCTGGCACTGAATGAAAGCCCTGCTTAGGTGACAAGCAGCTTAGTAGTAAAGGTTTGGATGAGTCTTCCACTGAAGTAACAGAAAACATCGAAATACCTGATGTGAAATGTATGTTGCGGCTTCAGATGCTGCAAGTTTTGCCATTGCGGCCTCCTGTCAAAAGAAAAGGTGTGATTAAAGTAGCAAAGCAATTCATTAAAAATGATTTTATGGGCTGACAGTCTCAGCCATGCAATGAGGAAAGAATACAAAGATCACTTTCGGAATGGTTCAGTCCTGATTCAAAAAATCTGCATGTGGTAACACAAATCAACTGTACACATGCATAGTACCTTGATGAAGTTCTCCCCTGCATCTTTCAGCATTGCAGCTTTCCAAGTCAGTAGCCTTGCACTTTGTAACTTGACTTCCATATCTGCCAGCTTCATCTGTAGTGTATGGTGTGAGAACAGTCAATACAAGGCAAAACAAGATCCACAATTTGAAAACATTTTACAATGGATAATTATGCCTAGCCTTACAGACGTATGTTTCGCCCCTGCCAAGGGACTTGTCAGAGACATTTTAGCTAACTCGTCAAAATTCTTGCACTTTCTTCAAGTTTGTGAATGGCATATTACACAATTTGGGAATGCTTATGTGATATAAGGCCAGATTGCCACCAATTTGATGCTAGCGGGACTTCAAACGCAATGTTTGACAAGTTAGCTGAAAGGTCTCTGACGACTCCCTTGGCAGGGACGAAACATACGTATGTAAGGCTAGCCATAATTATCCATTGTAAAATTCTTGCACTTTCTTCAAGATTTGAAAAAAGGAATAAAAAGAGTAATACCTGAATTGTTTGAAGGTTAGCTATTGGCTGGCCAAACGCAGATCTATTCTGTGCATAGTCAATGGCACAATCAAGGGCAGCCTGAAACAAAACCATCTATTTGTCAAAATAATTTGTGACAACATTGCATGCCACATTCAGCCAAAACATTCCTTGTGTTTATAGCCCTTTCAATGCTGGATGCAAGATCTGAATGAAAAAAAAAATACCTGAGCTATGCCTAATGCTTGACCTGCTATACCAATACGACCTCCATCAAGTGTGCCCTAAAAAAATGAAGTAAAACTAACTGTACAATACTGCATGTACAAAAGGACATTGGAAAGGGATTACTGATCATTTTGTTTAGCTATATGTGTAAACCTCGTGTCAAGTTACTAAGTAACTTTCAAAAGGTGCAGAGCACATTACTCAACAGCTGTTAACCATTGCACTCTCATGGTAAAAGCACAGCATTAGAAATTGTAACTGCTCTCCCCATAACATACATTCCAATCTATGGCCAAGAAACAATTAATACTGGCAAAGTCAAAAAGCACAAACAGTTAAAATGTGACCAAAATGTTCATTGTGTTGTAACCAATCACACCACAAAAATGGTTTTCCATTGGTACAGAAACATTTTGGTCTTTTTTTGTTCCAAGATGCACCTTCAGTCTACTTTTTCAAGAATCTAAATTTACTGGCATTCCTTTCTGTTTAAGAGTCAAACAGTCAAATATGTAGCACACTCTTTAACTGACAGTTTTGTCATTATCCACATCAAATGTTCCAGATAAAGCATTTGACATTTTACAACTGAAAAGTGTAACTCATGTTTACTGACCATTGCTATCTTGAAACCAAAACCTGGCTCTCCGAGAAGATTCTCCTTTGGAATGTGACAGTTTTCAAAAATAAGAGAGCATGTAGAAGAAGCTCTTATTCCCAGTTTATCTTCTTTCTTTCCCAATGTTAGCCCTTCAGTAGGTTTGGGTACAATAAATGCACTGATTCCCTTGTGTTTCTTTGATCTGTCGGTTGTCGCAAACACTACTGATGCATCAGCTTCATAGCCATTAGTGATCCAAGATTTTGTTCCATTTAAAACCCAGTGATCTCCTTCTAACTTAGCAGTGGTCTTAGCAGCACCAGCATCACTACCATTGTCTTAAATGTGAATAGAAACAGTTAAGTTACGTTAGGATCAAAGAAAAGTCAATTTTAAATATAAATAAGATGAGATTCATAGCTTATTGTTGCCAGCAAATATCTCTATTTCCTGAGTAAAAATAATAGATTAAAAAAATGGTTTGAGTGTGTGTGAAAGTGAGAATTTGGAGGTAACAAGAAGTTAGAGTTTTTCTAGGCTATCCCAAAAACTACTCTTATGCTTCTCTTACTGCTCTGCAAACTCCCACACGCATCCACTACTACATGCACACAGACACAAGGATCACAGAATTATGGATAATCTGTGTTGGAGTAACAAATACTATTATTTCTCAAGGTACCTGGTTCACTGAGAGCAAAACAGCCAATTCTTTCACCAGAGCAAAAAGGTGTCACCCACTTCTTCTTCTGCTCATCTGTTCCATACTTCAGTATAGGACCAAGGTAAAGAGACTGAAAAAAGATCAGTATTTACTAAATCAGAGTTCTTGATAATTCTGTCAACTGGTGCACTTGAGTATACAAGCATAACAAGACAGTACATAATTTGAAAAACCCCAAAGCACCTGGAGTGTGTAAAGTTTCCTCTAAAGAAAACATCATTTCCATTACAGAATTTAATTCCTACATAATGCCACATACTTACATTATTGACACTCATTATAACTCCTGTTGATGCACAGCCCCGGCTGATTTCTTCCATTGCTATGGCATATGCTAGATAATCCAATCCTGAACCTCCTAATGATTCTGGAACTTCCATCGACAACAGGCCCAGTTGTCCAATTTGTTTGACCTATTAAATTTGATTTTGGACAAGGCCTCATCAACTTCCATGTAGATTTAGATACTCGCGAAACACCACTGGGGAGTACTACCATAAAACTGACTAGGAGGGGTCTGGTCATCGTGCCTCCCACCCCTTTTTCTTTAGGACTACCAACTCTTTGAACCCTTTAGATAACATAATTATATGATATAATGATTTGAAATTCTTTCTTATTTATCCTTGTCTCAGCCACCTTGGGAGTCCTGCTGCCTATTCATTCATTACATTTATTCTTAAAGTGCGGGATGGCTGAAGAGGTTGGGTTAAGTTCCTGTTGGGAGTGGGTTGGGGATGGTAGCATTGCCTTTTGAGTAGCAAGATATGCGAAGTATTCTGCACTTCTGTTAGTGAGTAAATAAATATCTGAAGCATATCAACTGCACTTTCTAAGTACTTTTTATGGTTTTATATATATATTATATTTATTTTTTCCAAGTGGGCACGGTAATGAATCCTACAATCTAATTGGTACTTAGCAAGTTTTTTTTTTTCAGTGAGTTTTTTTTTCATTTGAGAGTTTGGAAAAAGTTATTTACCGGCTTAGGGTCGGTCTGTATAGTGAAAAACTGTGAGCTGTGACCAGACTATCTGACTGGGTAATTTGATATGGTTTGACCTGTTCGAAAATCCAAAACTGCAACGTTGTCGTGATCGCTCAAACAGTCCCATCTACACGACAAGAATATGCATGCCATTTTCTTTACCTGTTCCTCTGGGTATTTGTGCTCTTTATCCAGACTCGCGGCAATAGGGACGAGTTCATTATCCGCGAAATCCCGACATGTTTTCCTGAGCATTTCGTGCGTTTCTGGAAGTTTAGCGAGATTGGATACATGCCTTCGTGTTCTTATGATCCTTGCGCTTGTTAACCGAGGCAAACCACAGAAAATGTAACTCTTTGGAGAAGTAAAAGAAGATAATATTTTTCGTGATATGGTTGTCGCCATCTTTGTTGACCTTTGGAACCAGGCCGGATAGACTAGGTACGTTGTGTACCGGACCATGTAATGTTCCCTACAAAGTGTGATGTAATCTACGTTTGAGCATACATGTGCGAGAGGATAATAAGCACTTCAACATGTTTATCAGAAGATTTATTCCGACAATCGCTGCTCTCTTACCATCAGGGACCATGAATAATTCGAATTCAGGGTCAAGAAACACATGGCTACTTGTGGCGCAGTACAACAAATACGCAAGCAGCGCGAAAAGCAAGCGTCGGTCGAAGGACAGACAATGTTGGAAGTGCAGCGCTATTATCAGCTCAGCAGTAGAGTTCTTCTGTCCTTCTTGTAACATAATTCAAAAGCCATCAAAGACAGCGACGTATTTTGAGCTGTTGAACAGGTGAAAGCGATTATTTGATGACTTGCGCATGTGTCTGTGTCAAGCAGTCATCTGCTGCTGCTGTTCGAGGGACAACTACCAATACAAGCATCAAAAAAGTCATTTAGGGTTCAAATCTCCAACAATACTGTCCGAACTCTCAAAATAAGTTTCCCGGAAGAGACTTACACAACTCCTGTAGAAACCTTTTTGGGGTACCGTGGGGTGGGGGGTGGGGGGTGGGGGGGTTTCAAGACTTTGAGCACCCCTGCCACTCTACAAATTTAAATTTATCCTCGTAGTTTCCCTTGAAAACTTTCACTTTGACTCCCACCCCCTTGGTATTTCCATTGAAGCTCCTTGAATTAGGTAATTTTATGTCGATTAGGAGTTACTTTGTAACAAAATTATTGTCTTTGATGTAGCCCCAAGACATTTGACATCAATACAACACAGCTGGCAGAGGAATACAAAAAACTACAGTGGAAACTACATCCTGATAAATTTAGTGAGCTGTCAAAGGTATTTCATGATATGTGGATTGCAAGAATGGTAATTTCAAAATGTTGAAATTCTAAACTTGGATCTTTCTCAGGGCATTAAAACAAAAGAAATCAAATCAAGAATGAGGGATGCATAGAATTTCTCTTTTTGTCCTGAATTTTAAAGCTAAGTTAGAATTTGAAAATTATCCTATATAATTAGGTTTAGTCCTTGAGACAGGAACAGAGTAGTGTAGGGAATTCTGATGAATCCTGTAAAATCTCCATAAAATTGCTATTGCCCTCCTAAGTTTTTGGTTTGGATCCCTCATCCCTAAAAAACGTTAATCTTCTTAGAATCTTTGTGATGCCATTTGTTAAATCTCTTGAAATATAACAAAACATTTAAAATGCTCAGGGTTCACTACAGATGTAGCTGCTAAAACGTTTACAGAAAATCAGAATGTACATACTGTCAGCTACACTGAGGCAAGATGTACATAATTGTAGTGGAGTGTAAAAATTTTGTGCCAGATGTTAGTATATAACTTTCTAGAAGAATCAATATTGGTGATGTTTTAACCTTAAACAGGATGAGAAAAGTTTATCTGAGGAGCAGTCATCTCTGGTAAATGAAGCTTACCATACTCTTCTAAAGCCACTCAAGAGAGGCCTGTATCTTGTAAGTCACTTTTTCAAGAGTACTCTCTAATAACACATGTGTTATTCCTTTTGATTTATGTACCTTTGTAATGAGAATGTTCACTACTAACTATTCAAATGCTATTTGAAAAGAACAAGAAAGGTGGGACAGTTGTAAGAAGTTGAGTAGAAGCATCCATCCCTGCCTCCAAAGAGTGTTAAAATGCTATTTAGTAATTATTTAAATTTGTTTTCTTGTAGTTGAATTTAAATGGTGTACCTGTTACAGAAGATGAGGCAACATCAACAGATGTAAAATTTTTGAATGCAATAATGGAAAAATATGAACAAATGTCATCAGATGAGAAGAAACTAAAGGAAGTCTCTGTAGAAAATACTGGTAACTGTTCTCAGAATTATTCTTGTTAATGCTAATTTTATTGTAGAGGTCCACTAACTGAGTGTTTGGAATTTTTAATTAAAAAATGTTAGAAAAATTCTTAAGCCTCTTCACTGATTTTGTTGTTCATAATTTACGTACATGTAGGCGAATAGTTCACAGTACAGTGAGACTGCAAGTGTTAAACAAATTGAGTGGTTGAGTGACCACTGTTGTTTCCATTAATCAGGGATTAATTAGTCAGAGTAAATATACGTATAAATATACTTATGGTTCATTATGTTAACTCAGGAAAAACTACTGGTTGTAAGTTTGCCCCTGTTTTGTATCTTTTGCACTGCTATATATTCACATTCAGTTATACAAGTTTTATCTCTTTCACAGGAGATCTGAAGGAGTGTCTTAAAAGTGTCTCAAGTGCTTTTGAGAAAGGTAAATAAATTTGTTCGAGAACTTTGAAAAAGCATTGATTAGATCTATATCAAAATGTTTTGTGTTAAATCCAGTGATCGCTTGATCATACACATTAATGTGAAATAGTTTGAATTTCAGCTGCCCCCTCAGCAGCTGTCCACTCTGATCATCTACTATGCAAGCAGAGAATAAACAGCAGGTTTATGCAATGTGACTTGGTAATTGTGTCCGTAAAGCCTTGTACATGGAGAACATCTACCTTTCACATTTTCCCGGTTTCCATCTAGCTTTTATTGTGTAGTGCTAGTCGTTTACATAAATATCTCAGTGTTTACTCATTTCTTCAACATTTTGAGGAAGATTTAGAAATATCACTGGATTATTCAAATCCCTAGAACACTCAAAAAAGGAAATTGTCCTGAACAGCTGCAAGTTTAAAACAACAAATCAATCAATTAAATACCATCACTAGATGCACTCTTCAATCATTTTCTTACCTTTCAGGGGATTTGGAGACAGCTAGGCAGGAGGTGGTGAAGCTGAATTATTTCTCTAAAATAGATGAATTTATCAAAGAGCGAGGGAGCTGGGACTAATCTGTCAGTCCCAACAACAACGCAAACAGTCTGTCCAAACTGGAGGACAGAAACCAAAATATAACTTGAAGTGGATTTTACTCCGATGATGACTGCGTGATCTGTCCAGACAGATGATCAGGAGCCATATCACACCTTAGCCTAGGTCGTTGAGAGAGCCTCCATGTCGCAGCCGAAAGACTGCACAGAAGTCAACATACAAGCAACAATTTCCGGGTTGTCATAATGGCTCGTCAAACTAGTACAGAAAGTTGAAGTTGAATGCAGAAAGGTGAAATTGATAAGGCAGCTTCATGCGAACTGGGCGAACTGACTACCGTCCGAGCGGACCGACTATCAGTCCGGGATTGGATTTGGGCGAGCTGTAGGTTCGATTTCCAGCCGGTCAGAAACCAGTGGGAATACCCGAGGAAATTGGAAGAACATTCTCCGATCAAACCGGGCCAACCAAGACGAAGGCTCATACCTTTTTTATTCCGGCCCTTTCCGAATTCCGTACATAAGTGAAGAGAAGTAGAGCAAGGAACCGGTTTGTCAACATGGAACAGCAAATTTCGGTTGGAACTATTCGGGACCACAGCCAGAGGTTGTCCTGAATGTTCCCGTCGGAAGGAAAGGAAACGGACCTTTCCATTTTACTTCCAAAACTTCAGGAATCTTAGGCAAAATGCAAAGCACCCAACATAAGGGACCGATCGTTTATTACGTCCCAAGGGGGGGCGGTGGTTTTGGAGGGGGGGGTACAATTTTAAAACAAGCCCCTTTTGGGGGGGTTAATTTTTCTCTGGTAAAAAACATGAGGGGGGTCAAATTTTATGACACAGCAACAG
>Ga0126337_10000509_pt1 | contig 19956 bp, 18 predicted proteins | sample DipCmetagenome_FD_92527 | JGI IMG/M metagenome (GOLD analysis project Ga0126337, IMG submission 92527) | Coral microbial communities from La Bocana,Puerto Morelos, Mexico - Diploria C A metagenome | ecosystem: Host-associated > Invertebrates > Cnidaria > Coral | place: La Bocana,Puerto Morelos...
AGACACATTAATTAATAAAAACAATAGAATAAAGGAAGTAAAATGTGATTGACAAAAGTATGCGAATTAAACAAGTTAAATGAATAAATCATATTTAAGTTATATACAGAATTCAGAGAAATTGTGTAGTTGTTTCAAATTGTGTAGCTGTTGAAGGTTTCAATCCATGTGCTGATGTTGTTGCCAACGCTCGCTGAGAAGTTGCGGGTGAGTCAACACAGTAGATTCCAAATCCTCGCACCTCAAAGTAAATCCTGCGTGTGGAGGGTTTCGATGGGGAGCTTTGACATGTCAATCTTGGCAACAAAGAGGACGGTGGGTTCTTTGTCTGTGTGCAGAGCCTGCCAGGCATTTTATACTCGCAAGTCTATAGCTGCCTTAATCTCTGCAACTGTGTCGCAGATCCGGGTTGGGGCACCTTCTCTCACAATTGTGTGCACGATCATGGTGCCAATGCCATGCCGATGTTTGCAACGAGCTTCGAAGTGGTGGCACCCTTTGCTGTTGTGCAGAGATGCCTACTGCGGGCAAAGAAGAAGTTGTCTCGGTGTTCATACCTAAAGATGTAGATCTCGTCGGCAAATGGTGGGAGGCCTTCTAGCTGTTGTAGCATGGTGCACCCGCAGTGGCCTTGTGTGTAGTTGACTTCAGAGATGTCAGCCAGCAGGATGCTGTCATGGGTGTTCTCTTGCAAGAGGTGCAGCGCAATGGCTTTTGCCGCTTGGAAGCCCATATCCTGGAAGGTTTTGTGTAGATTGTCAATATGGTGTGCCATCTATTTTGTGTGCAGATTTTTTTTGAGGTGGTCAAAGTGTGTCGCTATATCTTGCGCATATATTTTGTGTTTGACCAATGTCCAATTGGAAAGTCAGTGGTATGTTGGGGTGATCTGTCCACGGTCTGTTGGCAAGGTCTGTGACCGGTCTTTGCACAGTCTGTCGGCAAGGTCTGTCTTCAAGGTCTGTGTACGTGGTCTGTGCCTGGTCTGTATGTGGTTGCACAAAAAATGTTTTTTTTTCCGCCCTATGCAGTTTCAGAAAAAAAGTTGTCGAAACTTGGGGTTGTCCTAACATTTTTCCACTCTTATAAAGAAATCAATATATCTTTCTTGTGTGATTCTTACAGGCTGTTGAAGTCTCCTCAACCACCTGTTTTCCATTTGACGAACAGGACCATAGAATAACTCCAGAACATCAGACAAAATTCTTGCAGGAGACATTCTTTTTTGTTAATATCTAAGCAATGTCCTAGCCCTAAACCCTAAGTTCAAATAGGATTTAATTTTAGGTCAACGATGGGCAAAATTGTGACCCACACCATAAAAAAAGCGCAGATTTGGTGATGGCCGTTACACACATGGATAATGATGGTTCTGGACTCAATTAATTATTGAACTTACAAAATGGATTTTGTCGTAATTGGCATGTCGGTGAGGCTTCCAAACCAACATGTGGATAAAAACCTTAAATCCAGTTTTTAAGGCTTTAAACTACTGATCCAGAACCACCATTTTCCTATGTGTTGTGCCCCTGCAAACGTCAAGCAGGGTGTCCTTTTAGTCTCCCTACAGAAAGTGGATAATTTCTGCATATAACCATGCACAGGAACACCAACTCTAAAAAGCCACAGGTCAAAATAAGGCTTGCATTATTCTTTTCTATGCAATAACACAGCTATAAACACTATCCGTTTGTCAAATAAAGGTATCAAAGTGCTTGTTTATTATGGCTCAGTGTAGTAAATTTGCCGATGACATGTTTTGCTCACTGGAAAGAATTTTTTGTCGGATTATGCAAAGTAAAATCTCATTAGCCAGCAAATTCTTGTGGGTTTTAGGTTGTGATGTCATGTGAAAGAACATTGTGAGCATAAGTACCGGTAGTCTGGGAGGTAGACTGGGTGCTAGTATTTCACAAGTAAAGGTGACCATTGCTGTATTTGTAGTGGATAGTTATTGCTATCTCTAGTGATCTTGCATTGTCTCTATACTGTAAACGAAATCACTGGCAGAGAGTCTAAGGCATCAAACATCAGCTATGTCATCACCCCTGAGGACATAAACCTGTTCTTTCAAAGAATCAATACATACACACAGTACTCAGCCCTGGAGCTATTACCTATTCAGGAAGGAACTCGCGTCCCCAGTCTCTATGTTCTTAATGTCAGAAGGTTTATGACTCGTTTGAAGCGCACTGCTCCAGGTCCAGACGGATTTCCCTATTGGCTCTGGAGAGATTTTGCACACCACCTTGCTCCAGTTGTCACCAAGCTTTTTAACTCTTCACTCAGACAGCAGTCAGTTCCTCTTCTATGGAAGCTTGCCAACATATCGCCAATTCCTAAAGAATCTCCACTGTCGTCGTGTGCTCAGCTTCGACCGATATCCCTCACGAACATTATCATGAGATTGTTTAAGAGGCTAGTCTGCAAACTAGAGACTTCCATGGAGCCTAGGTCTGTGATAAGTATGGATCAGTTTGCTTATAAGAAACATTGCAATACCACAATGGCACTTATAAAGTGTCAACATAATTGGCTCAGGTGGCTAGATGATGATGTAGACTTTGCTCGAGTTTTGTTATTTGACTTTAGTAAAGCTTTTGACACTGTCTCTCACAAAATTGTCTGTGAAAAGTTAAAGGCTACTAATCTTAATCCATATATCATCAACTGGATTATTAGCTTCCTTAGCAACTGCAAACAAGGGGTCATTGTGGATGGAAAAATGACTGATTATGTTAATATTAACAGAGGAGTGTCACAGGGTACAGTCCTTGGGCCACTTTTATTCTCTCTGATGGTGAACGGTATAAAGCTAGTTGGTTCAAACAACGGGATTTCGAAATATGCCGATGATATCAATATTAGTGTACCTGTTAGAAGGAACTCTGACACGGTGCTCGCAGAAGTTAAGAACCTTGAGAGCCGGGCAGCTAACAATCGGATGTCTCTAAATTTGTCAAAAATGTGGGAAATGCTACTGCGTAGTAGAACTACATAGCCTGCTCCTCCTCCAGTGCCTGGGATTGAGCGGAAATAGTGGCTGAAACTTTTGGGAATTACCTTCCATGAAGATCCTTGTAATTGGGATCTTAGGGGGCATGATAGTTTACTTTCTAGAGCTGCTAGTCAACTATATATTCCTAGGGTATTCAAATATTATGGGTACACTAAAGATCAGCCTAGTAAACTCTTTGACTCTTTAATAATGGCATCATTTCTGTATGGATTGGAAATGTGGGGCTTCACCTATCAAGGCAAATATTTAGATCGGATTGACACTTTTTTTCGGTGAGCCTATCGTTTTGGTTATACAAATAAAATCAGTTTGATATCTGATGTTATAAAGAATAGGGACAATGATCTTTTCGACAGAATCACAAGTGACACCAGCCGTGTATTATGACTTGCTCCCACCCAAATGTAACAGCCCTTGCAAAATGAAATTCTAGCTTTTTGGGAAGGTCTGGAATTTTCTAGAAATTTCTAGAAATTTCTAGAAAATGACAGTTTTTATTGTAACAGAGCTCTCAGAGAAATGGCCCATGACTTCATACTCCCTAAAGTAAAAACGGAACGATTCAAACGGGCTTTTGTAAATAGATGTCTTTTTAAATTTATTTCTTAAAATCTTTCTTGTAATACATAGGATAGGTTTTAGCTTAGTTTGTTATTGATTGTAAAGCCACATGTTATGTTGTGACTGATTTCTTAAGACTTAAGACTTCTACTACTATTGTCAGAGAACTTCTTTTCAATTCTTTGCCCAGGTTATTGTCTGGATTTGATTGAGCTTCAAATAAAATGATTTAACAGCAATTTCTCAATTTCAGCTTCTGTCAGCTTGTATTAGTAATCAAAATGCCTTGACAACTTGTGCTAACAAAGCGATATGAATTGATGTAGACTTTTTTAAGAATACAATACTTGTATCGCTCGAAGAACTAGCAGCTAATGTGACTGAGATGGTACCAAAAACAACAATTTTTACAGAAAAGAACCCAATATAGACTCATGCACTTAGAAATATTTTTGAGTAAACATTTTAGGACTTCCTAACTATTAATCAGCAAGGAAAACTTGTATAATAATTATATGTACATGTATCTCTGCACCTAGTAAAAGATGAACTAATTTTTTTTTAGGACCAAGTGGAGTCTGAATCGGTCTGTAATTATACTAGTGATCAATAAAATAGCAAAGCGGGAGTCCTATTTGTTAATTACAGACAGAATTGGACCGCACACATGTCCCCTTACCAATTAACCATAACCATTACAATTTTCCAAAAAAGTGAAAGACCCATTTGACGATAGTCATTTCAAAAAGGAAAATTTAAAATATGGAGAACAGCTTGAAAAATAGACGTTAATTTTCTCTAAAAACAGTCACCACTAATAAAAACTCCTCAATTTTACAAAGTCACTGCTTGAATTGGTTACTATGATTGTAATCAACATTGTGATTGGTGGATTGGCTCATGTAACTGGCCAATTACAGTTGTCTGAATACAGCTACCTGTCCAATTACAACTTTGCAGATTAATAAGGGCAAAATGCAGAGTTTATGTACCAATCACATGTGAGGAAATTGTAATTATTAGGATTAATTGATAAATACACCATAAAGGTGCACCCACGAGTCTGTAAATCCATTTTTGATAAAATCTAAAAGGCCAAGCACGACAGATTCCTGTTGTATTAATGTCCCACTGGCACTAAGATCTCATTATTACAAGAAGATAAAGTAAATTAGCATACAGTATTCTGCAATAAATTTCCCACTTAAAAGTAGTAAAAACTTGTCTATGTTGATACCAGAAATCCAAAAAAACTATGGTAAAAACCGGTAATTCACTTGTTTCTATACCTCTATCTTTCAAGTGGTTGTCTTCTCACTGTTGTAGCAGTTTAACCCCCACATATTTAAATTTAGAATCAAACCATATCCAACCGGAATGAAATAAATCTATGCATAAGCCCACAAGTACGCTTTGCGGACCCAATTGTTTTTGTTTGAGGAAGGCAGACCTTTATTTCAACTCTGTTGTGAGGCCAATATAACTTTCCTTTAGTTGAACTTTTGCTAACTCTAAACGAAAGCTCTTGTTCAGTTAAACCAAACTTTGGGAACTTTTGTTGATCATACCTCAGGGTAATGTCATGACAATATTATTGTAATCAATACATAAATGTATATCTGCAAAATATCACCAACCAGAACATGTACAGTATGAAACTTATTTTTCTTGCTGAAATTGCACAAAACTGATAATTTTTAAGTCTGATTTTAGTCCATCATACATGTAATTATAATGTTGCTTTTTCTAACAAATAGAAAGAGAACATTCAAGAAAAGCCATGTAAATTTAAATGTAAATTCGAATTGTAAACACTACCATGTACACATGGTCAACATGATAAAGTTTTTCCAAAAGGATAACTGAAGATTTTTCAACTGCAGTTATTTACTAAGCCATGATAATGCATGTGTAGTATTCCCTTCTTCAAAAGTACAAATAGTTCGATTGAAAAATTATTATTATATTAATACAATATAATTATAACCTGCAAGCCAATGTTATGTCTCTTCCAACAGCAAGATTTACTGATCGGAAACCTCAACAAAGTATTATTGCTGATTCCTCTGGGATTATAAGCTGTGGTGCTGAAGGTACTCCAACCCCACAGATTGAGTGGAAGAGACAAGATGAAAAGCCACTGGAAAAGGGAAGAATTAAACAGCTTTCTAATGGGAGTTTGCATGTCAATCCAGTTCGCCCAGAAGATAAAGGAAAATACATCTGCACTTTCAGACAAACTAAAGGACCTAAGAGAGCCACAGAAAAAGATCAAATAATTGATGTTTCTGTTATAAGTGAGTAACAAACACTCTGACCAGAAACAAAATATAACCAACACTGATGAACAGCAGGTTTTAGAAGGCACCTCCATACAATATTATACTTAGGAAGAGAAGAACAACAGCTAGTTTTTTTATGACAACATAAGTCCTTTGTTTTCCCATTCATGTCCAATACTGTTGAGTAGGTTCAATCCAAAAAGGGAGGCTTATATTCATATGATTTGTATGAATTATGACATGCTTGAAATTACAGGTTTAATTAGTAATCTGAATTAAATTAGCTGTTGAAACTTGTAACGATGTTACATGTAAACGCTAGTACTTTTTGAAATGTAAGCATATAACTGCTGATTGCAATGAAAAAGAGTTTGGGTTCATCGATGTTGTGACTTCATGTCAGGAAATGTTGTTGTTCAGCATTGGTGAGGGTCTTTTTGGTTAACATGTATACCTTAATTGTAGAAGTTGGTGAAGTACTGCAGTCATCAAACAAAAAACAAAACCATGACACTTCAAAATGCTCGTGAAATGATGTCATTGATCAACAATCTTATGCAGCAAGTTTCGTTGAGTGTGGGAAAGCTAATTGATTCTACATGTACATGTAAAAGACACCAAATCAATTTTTGGGTGAAAATTTACCACGAAAATCTAACTCTGTGTAACATGAATCTGTTTTACTGTGCCATGTGAATAATGGAAATTTCTGTATTATCATTCTTCACCTAATGCTGTTTAATTAATTGTTTCTTCTTTCCTGCAGTTCCTCCAAATATTCAGTTGTTACTGAAAGGACCAAGAAACATGCATGAAGGAGATACTGCCAACCTAACTTGTAAGATTATCAAAGGTTTCCCTACACCACGAATATCGTGGCTTAAAGATGAACAGCCTCTGGCTAAAGAGGTGAAGACAACTCTCATTTTAACAAATGTAAAAGACAAAGATGAGGGACAATACACCTGTATCGCACAAAACGATGGTGGTAATTTCACTGACCATATTTATGTTAGAGTAAAAAGTAAGTATATAATAATTGTCATAATTATAGTGACTGTCAAAAGCATTAGAGTTTTATTTTGCTGACACCAAGAAAAACAATTAAGCTGGGCGCATTTTTGTCAAGATCATAATCCTTGATTATATGCAGATATTTACGACTGTATATAATTCCAAAGGCATTGGGAGGGGTGATTCCAAAAGGTACAGACAAGAGTGTGAATGCACAAACAAACTGGCGACACTGGGCATGACTGCGGAAAGCAGGAAACAAAACAACAATCAATCTACCAGGCATGTGTTTACATTCATTTACAGAAGAAATTACCAATAAAACATGAGTTGCACATCAAGCTCCCAGGAACTTAAAAGTTGATAAATGTCTTGTCAGAGTCTGTCAGACACAAGACACCAACACTGACCTTAATGATACATTGAATAATAATTTTGTATAGCACCAACTCCCAGAGATTACAAAGTTCTACACTGTAATTAATTAAAAATTATAACAATTTGAAAATAGCAGTACTGCTCATGATCATACACGGTAGAAACTTTAAAAAAGCTAAGTTGTAAGTGTGCTTTTGCAAATGTTTGTGGAAGGCATTAGTTTTTCACATCATGTAGAATTGTATTCCACATTACTACACTTCTAGCCCTGCTAAAGCAAATTAGACCAGGCCTTATAGCCCTTATGATTAAATCTAGGCTTATAAAGAAGATTTTTACGAGACAATCTTAGAGTCCTGGGTGGATTATAGGGCCCAATCAAATTTACGGTGTACTCAGGAGCTAAATCATGAGCCATGTTTGTTTCCAATCCAATGCAAAAATGTGCACCAGTTATACTTAATTATTATAGAGAAACTGCTGTCTTGCTTTATGAAGTGACCAATAACACACAACCAGCTAAATCCTAATAGTTCATTCAGGGTCTCGGACAAGGATTTCAGCACTAATTCATAGATGGTTTTTTAATGGGAAATTTCCATCTTCAACACTCACTATCTTGGTTTGCCTAACCTGATGTTCAAATTTTAATTGCAATTAAAACAAAAAGAACCAAAATTTTTATTTCCTATTACTTAGTCAAGCACTAGTTGAAAATTGTGAGGAGGAAGTTTTAGTCACCAAACATTTTGTCACAAATGCATGGAATCAAATTAGTCATAATTTGGAGCCCTCTGAACAGTTCAAATTCTGGGAAATGTAAAAGCATAACATTTCTTTTGTTAGAAGTCATAGGAAGTCAAGACAGGAATTTCAGAGAGCTAAGGCAAAAAAAGGGAAATCCAAAAGGGAGGGGTGTCAGCCATTTTGGAATTCTGAAAGCATGGGGTGGGTCAGGGCATTTTGGAATTTCCTCTACCTCTGACTGCATGGGTATGGATATTTTCTGATTTTTCTTGATGTGATTCACTTGCCACTACATGATAATCTTTTTATTTTCTAGTATGTAAAGGGATGCTTATAGCATAGTCTGCATGTACATGTATATGCCAAATTTTTATGTTGAACCTAGCCATAAGTGAGGGTGGCTGCTTTATACAGGTGACTGTATATGTGTACATGTGGTACAAAAATGCTTTAAATACTACTGTACATAATAGTTCCAATCAAGACACATTTGTCTCGACCATGGAACTTACTGTATATGCATACAAATTTTATTTATGAATACTAATTTACAAGTGAAGAAACATCCGCCGCATTTCAATTAATATTTGGTGGCTGTGTGCTTTTGAATTTAGCAAAGTTAGAAAAGTTTGGTTATGCAGACTACAAAAGAAACACAAGGGATTAGATAGCAAATGTACCAAATAGCAAATGTACTCAGTCCCTTTTTTCTCTTGCTTTTGCAGCTCCACCTGAACTTAATCCAAAACTCAGGAATCATTCTGTTGCATTTAACTCTACATTTAATTTGACATGCATTGTGAGAGGTGATCATCCACTACAGATTAACTGGACTAAGAATGGTGTCGATCTTGGTAACCGAAACAAATACACATACACTGTCATTCACGCAACTTTTAACCACACAGGCTGGTATGGATGTACAGCAGTAAACTGGGCAGGAAAGGTACATGCTGAGTTTTGGATTGACATAACAGGTAAGGCATATATGACTTTTTGAATCAAACTATTAAAACCATGTTTTTTTTAATCACTATAATCACTAATCTTTAATCACTAAACAGAGGTAATCAAAATTGATGGTAATTTGGATTGAGTTTTCTGAAATTAGCGTGCCTCACACCCTTTAAAATGAAGTTGTAGCATCAATATATACACTACTGTAGTACAATCATGGTCTCACCATTTTCCAATGATTCAGGTTTTAATAGTGTGTTAATTAGGTGGTTCTGTAACTTAGATTCCAAGGCAACAATGCTTTCGAAGGGTGTTTTATTGAAATAAATAGTTTTTTTTCAGTGGGATTATGAAAACCAGCTTAATGGTAATGCTATAATTATTTTGTTCTGGCATTTCTAAAAAGCTTTTAAATCCAAGATGGTGAATTCAAGATGGTAAACTTTTTAAATATACAATCATTAAGGCGAGATGAGATTTCATGATTGGCACGTGGTTATCCCTAAAGGAAGCAAGTTTGCATGCTTAAATACTTGCCATTTTTAATTTTTTTTTACTACTTAACAAACACTGAACTCAGGCTTAAATAGCTACCCCCAGGCTCATGAAGCAAACAAGCCCAGGCTAAATACATGTAGGGTTATTGATGGCATTAATGGTTTGATTGCTCTGATTGAGACAACAAGTCCACCAGTTTAAGAGCGTATGTTTGGTTTAAAGTCTCTCCTCAGATTTTTGTTTCTCCAAGAAACAAGTCTGTGACTGAAGGCCACCCAGCAAACTTTAGCTGCAAAGCCACAGGTGTTCCAGAGCCGAGATTCTCCTGGACATTTAATGATGGGGACCTCCCATCAGGCATCAGTCAAACCAGTGTCACTGAAGGATCATTTCTTGAGTTGCCTAAGACTACAAAACAAATGGAAGGTATCTACATGTGTACAGCAGAAAACAAAGCTAACACAACCAATTCCTCTGCATATCTTCATGTTTTTGGTAAGGATAGAAAGATAGTATACTTTATTCCTGGGGGGAGGGGGGACTCCTATATGACAAGGTGTGGGATGCTCCTTGTCTCGCCTAGTGGTGTAAATGAATGGTTTTGGTCTCGCTTGGGGTGTTCAGGACCAAATGCCACTATTTGTAGCTATTAAAGTGTCTTTTAGCATTCAAAGAAATTAAAATAAAAAATACTCTCATTTGAAGAGGAAATAAAGTATATCTATGGCCGTATTTCCATTTGTAAGCTCAACTTCTGCCGCTCTCTTTAGTCTGGTCAATGTTACTGTGGGCTCCTTTCAAGAACGGCACTTGTTTCAAGTGTTATCTTTCAGGGACGAATATAGCTAGAGCAATGCCCAGATTGGTCCCCATAAGGGGTTTAATTCAAATTTTACTAGAAACATATTCCCAACCTTTTCATAACAATGTCAGGGTGTTCCTCCCTCTTCGGGGACTTTATTTATGATCATTGCATTAACTAAAGTGGCTGAAAAAATGCTTAAGCTTGAAGAAAGTCAGACGTTAATGGGATTTGAACCCATGACCTCTAAAGAGTAGTGTAGGGCCCTACCAATGGAGGTATCATAAAGCCAACTGGATTTGTGAGTTTCTACCGCATTTGAACTTCACTATCTCGGGTAGCTGCGGGGGCCTCACGGTTAGTTTGCTAATCTGCGGATCAAGCAGTCTGTATCTGAGCCCTGCCTGATGGGTCACTTGGCTCGTATGCAGGCTTAACCTCACCTTAACCCATTTGGAATCTCGATTATCTCAAACTTCTCGCTATCTTGAACTCAAATCATTTTCCCTTGGATATGCTATTTTACTCGTTTACTGAACCTTCTCCTATCTCAACTATTTTTTATTACTTTAGTTTAACAGTTTGAGATAGCTGCAAGATAGCTAAGCTCAACTGTATATACACTAACAACATCTTTACCTACCTCCAGGGGTAAATTATTTTTAATGTAAGTATATATCTATGAATTACTGATAACCACAATTATTTTGCTGATTCGCAGATGCTTTGTATTGAAATCTGACTTTTTTTTGTTGTTAACCTGTACCTATTGCTTGATTGCATTTCTCTTTAAAGAAAAACCCACTGCTGAAGTAAGCCCAGAGCCATATTTAAAACTGTCAACTGGAGATGAGCTCAAATTAACTTGTCAAGTCAATAAAGCTACCATGGCAATCAAATGGAAGAAAAATGATGACGACGTAATCCCAAGAGCACAGATTGATACACAAGTAGATAAAAAATTGAGTAAACTTATTATTGTGGACGTTGTGGAAGGTGATAGTGGTGAATATTCTTGTGAAGCACGTAACAGACCAGGTACTGTGGCCCGCTCTACTGTGAAGATCATTGTCAAGTCAGTCAAGGGTAAGATGAGTTTCCAGTTTTTGTTAAGTTGAGAATAATAAGCACTTAATGTCTGGCCCTAAGGGAAACAGTGAGTTTTATTTCCCTGTGACCCTCAACATTGAGGTCAAAGGAAAACAAAACTCACCTCTTCTGTGGGGCCAGTTATTTAGTGTTTTGTCATACCTCCCAACTAAAAACCAGTGTCACTGAAGGATCATTTCTTGAGTTGCCTAAGACTACAAAACAAATGGAAGGTATCTACATGTGTACAGCAGAAAACAAAACTAACGTAACCAATTCCTCTGCATATCTTCATGTTTTTGGTAAGGATAGAAAGATAGTATACTTTATTCCTGGGGGGAGGGGGGGACTCCTATATGACAAGGTGTCTGGCCCTAAGGGAAACAGTGAGTTTTATTTCCCTGTGACCCTCAACATTGAGGTCAAAGGAAAACAAAACTCACCTCTTCTGTGGGGCCAGTTACCGGTATTTAGTGTTTTGTTATACCTCCAAACTAAAAATTGAATAAAATAGCTGCGAAAAAAATGTTTGCTTGATGTCGACTGGCACAACAAGTTTGCAATGATTTCAAGGAGCATGACCTGATCACATCAGGCAAATCGAAAGTTCAAGTTTTTGTCGCCCAAGGGATTTAGTGAGTTTTTTTCTCCCTGAGTTAGTGAGTCTTGACACGACATTCCACATGTTCTCCTCCAATCGGAAAACATGTTTGAGTTGGGAAGTATAACAATTGTTATTGATCTTATGACATATTGGCTATGACTAGCTGCTGCTGAATTTGGCAGGATGATGCATGGCAGCAACATACCAGTTAAGTGTACAACACTATAACATGACAACTATATTGTACATGTATAATTTCATTATACATGTATAATCAACTACCATCGTGATACCATGTATATTTACAGGCTATATGCTCTCTGTGAAATGCACTGTACTTTCAAATGATCGTATTAGTATGTGAAAAAGCTAAACTAACTGCATGCTTACATGTACAATTTAAAAATACAGTTTTGTATGCATGGTGGTGCCTGGGACATGCTGGGCCTTCCACACTTAGTTTCTTGCTGGGTTAACACTAATCTGCTTTTGAGTAATCAAGACTGGGTTGAGACTGGCACTGTGGTGAGGAGGATGTAAGTCCAGCGTACAAACGTTAGCCCACTGGTCCTCTTGCCTTAACAACTTTCATGACATAGAAAATTAACTATAACAATGAAGTATACATAAGTGCATAATTATAATTGTTCTCTTTTCAGTGGAGTGGTATTATATTGTGGGACCAGTTCTTGGTTGCATTGTCCTATTTGCTGTTGGTTGGTGCATCTGCAAACGTCGAATGGCAGGTGAATTGCTAATAAGATTTTGTTTTTAAGAAGAAATAATCAAGTGTGTCTTTCTATACAACTATTATATCAAGTGACAGACACAGTCATGAGAAATTCAGTTTGGTAGTCATGTAAAACAAAGCTGCTTATAGCCCAAGGAATAATTTAGTCACCTAATTTAGCTACAGCAACTAGTGATTAGCAGACTTAAGAACATGGGTGTCCCTCCTTATATAGCAAAATTTGACAAAATGATAGTTTTTTTTTTGAAGTGGATTGTTTTGAGTCCCTTGCAAGTCTAAATTTGCATTATCTGTAGAATTGTTAACTCACCAAGTTTTTCATCACTCTCTTTAGGGTATTTAAAAATTGGCCTGACATTTATTAAACCTGATTTTCTTGTTTTATTAATTCCTCTGTGCTTGTGCATCTTTTATTATCTTTCATTGGGAATATAAAGCTATGGCAAAGCTGTAAGTCAAAGATCTTTTTGTTTTTTATTTGACTAAATGTGTGGGTGGCTACATCACTTTTTTTAGATCAATGTTTCTGCATCTCTTATTACAGACTAACTGCAGGGTATAAGCAATCTGACATGGAACAACAATTCATTTAGTATTTTCAGTTTGGTTTCTATAGGCATATTTCATGTGTGAGTGAAGAAACCTTAATTGTTACAAATTAAGGGCTTTCATTTAACTAATATAATTTACTTGAAAAAAGTCCTGGTGAAAGAACCCCAGATGAACAAGTATGTATGGCTGATAGTATGAGCATGTTTTGAAGTATAAGCTTCAAATCTGCACCCATACATGTATAATACAGTAGTAGGAAATATTGCTTCAACTGGTTGTTGTCTGTTAAGCTTTTGAAGTTAATTAACCTTTTAAAGTCTCTGTTTGATTGAGGGAGGGAGGGAAGGACTGAATTATGGACAATGATAACGCTTTGTGACTGGGTGTCTCATGTTCGTAATTGAGTAATAAAGAGGTGTCTTTGTGTTGGTCAGGTTTCTCTTAGTATTGTTGGCTGAGGGAAGACATACAGGAAACAAGACCTTTGCATGACATCACTTGATGTCATGCAATGATGTCATGGTTCCTCTTTCCTGGATGGGAGGCTAGTCCATCGCAGGGTAACCCCCAACATTAAGTTCGCCGGCACTCATTTATACACCGGGGTGGAGAGAGGCAATGTAGGAGTAGAGAGTCCATCATAACACTATGTCCCTGGGCAGGACTTGAGGTAGCCCTGATCTGTGATGATTTTAATAGTTTTGATACAAATTGTGTAGTCCTGATCAAGAGGAAGCAGTTGAGATGCAGTTGCTGAGCGTTGAAGTTGATAAATGGGAAATTGCAGTTGACCGTTTAATACTTCAAGAGGTCATTGGCAGGGGGGCATTTGGAGCAGTCTGGAGAGCACTTTTAAGTGAAGCGGATGGAAAACCTGGAAATCGGACAGTTGCTGCAAAATGCTTTACACGTAAGAACATGTATGAGTAGCAAGACAAACTGAGATATGTGGCTTTTCTGTACAGCACAAAACCTCTGTTGGAGACACCAATGTTTTGGTTTTAAATTTACATTCCTGAATGAGTAGTTTGTACATCTAGTTGGAGACTGGCATTGTGTGGGTTCATAGACCCTGTCTACCCCAAGAACAGAATGCAATAATATTACCCACCGACCTGGGCTGGAATACGAGAGTTGATACAGAGTCCTTCCCACACTGTGTAACATGTATATATACCCATCCATAACAAGGAATTTGGGAAGCTAAGTTTAAATGTTAATCTTTGTAATTACTAAGTAAACATAGCAAAGTCAGAGGGCTCTTTTCCAAACCCAAACCGTTAAAATAACCTGGTTTTTTTTCATAAGTATAAATAGCTAGTCTAAATTGATTTTACCTTATTGTTTGGTGGTCCTGTTCTGTATAGCCACTTCTGGGGAAGAAGGAAGGAAAGCTCTGATGAGAGAAATTGAACTGGGCAAGCTTCTTGGTAAAAACCCTCAGCCAAACATTGTTAAGTTTATTGGCTGTGTTACCACACAAGGTAAAAAGTTGCAGTTATTTTGCTTGGTTGATAAAATTATAATGGAAATTATTCATGTTTGGTTGCCTTGTTGCATTCATTTTGTATCTACATGAACAGTAAGAGCTATATTTTGGCATAATTGGGACGTTATGGCTTGGGATGAAATGTTAACATGTGGAAATACAAATAAAATGAAGATGTGGTCATCTAAGAAGTCAGGCCTATATTGCAATCCAGATATAGGAGAAGAGTTAAGAGTGAATGTCTAGAAATCAAAGAAAATTCCAAAAATGTGGCCACAGTTAAAAAAAAAATCGATTTTGCTCAGACTTTGTCAGTTTGAAGGCCTACAGCAGGTAAGAAACTGGAGGAAATCAAGTTAGGTTTTTGAAACATTTAATATTATGGCAGAAAACCACGAAAAAATGGTTATCAAGCTAGAATCTGAAATCTCACACTTTTCAGCTTCTTGCTGCAACATCATTAGCTTTGAAGCGTAAATTCATTTTGCCTTGTCATGCAGTGTTTCCTGTTTAGACTGTCGTTTGTGCATACCGGGGTTCAGATGTGCTTGTGGCGATGTTAAACGGCTGTAGGCTTTTACACATCCTTCCTTGGGGCACAGGAAAAGTAGTGAGGCTTGATAATTTTCACTATCATCATAATCTTGGTCTTGATTGGTGGTCTCGCTCTTTACTTCCGGATCCCTTCTAGATGTTTTCTTTACATGTCTGTGTCTCACGCTCTTGAAAAGTGGCTTTGTCTGCGATAGGGGATCAAGGACTTCTAGAGCTTTCAGGATCTGACGCCCTCAAATCAAGACCATGGTATCAACTCAGCCTGGACCCACATTGAACACTCTCCATGCACGTACATGTATTCCTTTTTCTTCATACTTGAACCTGTTAAGCAAGCTAACACCCTCCCATTTGACTTGCTGAGTATTAAGTAAGACGTAACTAGCTTTTGCACAAGACTCTGGACCAGACCCTATACCAGTTTTCAGCCGCACAGCGTTTGTTGCATCATGACCCTCATTAACATGTCTTCCTAAATATCTGGGATAATATTTTTACTGTGGGAAAGTAGTTCACAACACTTGCTAATGTGTATGATGCTTGTCCCATTTTTGAAAATGTTTTCTGTGAAAACCCATACTACATGTAGACTACATAATGAAATAAAGCACTTTGTAGTCTCTCCTAAGGTATTGCTTTGTTGAGCACAGGTGTTGCTTCATTTCTCTCCCCCAGACTTCTGTTTAATCACAGTCAACTAAACGCCAGTCATCAAACGCCGTTACTTGTGCGGAAAAGTTGTCAAGTCCTTGTAAAGACTTCCTAACAGATGCTGAATATTCATCCAATTTGTTAATTCGAGGCATAGCATAGCATAGTTAACAAATAGATTCCATGTTGCTGAGCGTCTGTTCAGTAATAGATCACAGATAACGTCAACATGTGGTAAGAACAAAAAAGTGGCACACGAGGCGATAGCCGAGTGTGTCACTGATGTTCTTTAACCACATTTTGACGTCCTCTGTGATCTGTTACTAAGCAGAAGCACGGCAACATGGAATCTATTTGCTTTATACAATAAAGAAACAAACCACTACAGCTTCTTTTACTTTAAAATATTTCTCAATTACTCAAATGCCGACCTTTGCCCACTTCGGCAAACATGAAAAAAGCCATTTGACGTAATTTGTTGTCTATACCAAATGAAGCAATCTCATTGGTTGGTATGTGTAGCAAAGAATTGTGATTGGTCCAGAAAAATCACGCCACTGTCAAACTTGACTTCAAGGGCTTTTCGTAGAATGAAAACTTACAAGGAAAGCAGAATTGAACTGCGAAATGTACAAATCTTAAAGAAATTACAGGAAAAATCAAATCAATTTTTGTCATAACATCCTTGTGAGCCGAAAAGCTTGGATGTTGCCTTGAATATTGCAGGAGTTGAAAGAATACGCTCCGAAAAAACTTGCGGCTCCGGTTAACACTGGAGGCGATTTGAGTCAAGTTTTGAATGTAAGGAGCATTACCGACGGTGGAAATTTCTGTCCTCTGTGGTTAGTGATTCTTAAATTACATGTAGTTTGAAATGGTATCGGAGACACCTCATGGCTGCAATACAGTTGGCCGCGAGCTGTGGTGAGCTATACTTTTATCGCTGTTGTGCCCTGAAACGGACTGGTACATTCTTGTCGGAAAGTAAGGTTACGTGTTTATTTTAACTGAATTTAAGAAGTGATGATTTTGTGTTTCATTCCTGACATCAATCTGTGTCAACAACTATTTTACAATTGAGAAATGTTGAATTTTTGAAATAAATTAATGTAACAAACACTTTGTTAAAGATAAATTTTGTGTTTGGTTAAGTCTCGCTCAACTGCCAACTGAGACTGCTCGAGTACTTTTTCTGAGTCATTCTATAAAAAAAAGAAATGGCTTCTTACTTTTTCCTGCTCCTCGTACGTGTTCAATGCCTCAACAAGACGTTTTTGTACTTTATCTTCAGCCAGTCACATAAAATATTATCTTATTTCTCAAAACTTTACATTTTAAAATGCAGAAGGAAAAACTTTGTGGTGATGACGTCAGTAGTATAGCCTGTTGGTTTTGGCAGTAGCCAATCAGGAGCCGAGAAAGACAATAGGCTATTGAAAATGAAATCTATTGTTTTCCAAATCGAAGATGGCCGCCACAAATTTCAGCCAATCAGGAGTGGGCGAAACAGAAGGAAAATCAAAGTAATTAAGCATGCAAGAGGTCGAACTACTTATGACGTCATAAGTTTGTCGCGCTAGGGTGTCACGTATTACAAAAACAGTCACAGTTATATACTCTTTAATCTCAAAAAAAATGCCATGCAACTTCAAAATCGATACTTACAGTGTCCTGTGGTCCTAAACGACAGAGGTTCGTCCGGCAAGTGGCCATGATGAAGACTGAGAGACTTGGGTCCGAAGTCTGCCTATAGGGAGGCTATTTTAAAGCATCATGGGACGGTGACATCATCGGGAACCAATCGGAGACAACGATGACGTCATGGCTTTCCAGTCGCACTCTCGTAAGGAGAGCATTTAGCTCCAGTCCCTTCCCATTCCCTTCCCATTTACCTCGCTTTCGTACTGGGATGTTTAATGATACTGTGAGCAATTCGTCTTTGTCTTTCAAGGGTGTCATGCGTCACGCAAAATTCATTTTAAAACCAAAAATCCAAAAATTCCAGTGTTACAAACTAGATCGTGTTCTGAGTAACTAGCGCCCAAACACTATTTACAAACAAGGTGTGTGCGTGCTGACGAAATAAATCAATGTTCACTGATTCTTCGTCTTTTCTGACAACACTGTCACTCATAACTTTTTCAGCGATGTGATCTTCATAAACTTCCATGTCACTAAAATCGAGTTTGAGACCATCTGTAGCGCAATTAATGGTATACAGAATGCAGTCTTCCAGTTGTTTCGTTTGTGTTCTCTCACCAAACTTTTCCAGTTCCAGAGAGGTAAGATAGAGGTTGGTCCAAGGAAACTTCTGTAGCTCTCTTACATAGGTTTTCCACGAATTGCCCAACTTGAAGCCAATAAGAGTGCAAACACTATTGGCCGTTTTTAGGACATCGTTCATGCCAATTTTCTCTCTCGCTTCATCGCCATGCTTCTTCACTATCCATCTATCCATCATCACACAGGAATGCTCTCTTTGGTTCGGGTGTTGAATAACACATCCATGACAGCCATTCAGTTTCTCTCCTTGGATGAGTCTTTCCAGCATCGCTGCATAAGTACGCTGGAGCACATGGGCGAGTAAACTGAAAAACGTTTGTTGCTGGTTTTTTTCCACTTCATCTACTGTTAATAGAGGTGTAGCACTCGCTTCCACTTGCATGTTTGCATTAGTGTTTTTTGAGGATATGACGGACTGCAAGAAACCGTCTTTGCTACAGTTTGGCAAAAAGTGAAAAACTTACTGAATGTATGTTCTCAGTATCGTAGTGTTGTTTAATGTTGTATTGTTTATGAGCGGACAAGCCTAGACAAGTCTAGGTAAACCTTTTGTGCTTTTGTGATGAGGCGAAGCTCATTGATAGACAGGAAGATGCTTTGTTAGTATGTAGCTACTATATTGTTATATAACCATTAAGATTTATCACTTGATTCATGTGACACCACCACCATATTACCACCACCATCACCTCCAATATTAGAACCACCTCCACTATTAGCAACACCACCACCACCGCCACCACATTCACCACATTCACCACCGCCACCACCACCACTACCACCATATTACCACCACCTCCACCACTGTCACATTCACCACCTCCACCACCACTGCCACCACCGCCACCACCACCGCCACCACCTCCACCACCACCGCCACCACCACCACATTCACCACCTCCACCATGATCACATTCACCACCTCCACCACCACCGCCACCACCACCACCACCACCACCATCACCTCCATCACCACCATCTCCACCACCACCACACTCACCACCCCAACATCAACCATGTATAAAAGTAACACTTACACTGCCTCAATTCATTTTGAGTCAAACTAGCAAGGAGTCATGTCCCTTTATTGTTGTTATTGTCAAAGACTATTCTCACGTGCAGACAGTAGAATTCGTCACAAGATACATAGTTGTCAAAGCAAAGGAGACAAAAGCATACAAGAGGATGCCTTAAAGATTATTTTTCCTTCTGGAAAACAGAATGGAAACCTAAGTAAAATAGAAATGGGGGAAGCGTTTCGTTTTAAGACACCCTCCAGTATTTTGATCGTGGGTCCCTCTGGCTGCGGCAAGACTTCTTTTACCGAATCATTACTCGTGGATCACTTGGGCGAATTGTTTGTAAATCCACCTCCCGCAATTCATTATTGTTACAGGGCATGGCAAGATGGATTTCGAGGCATGCAAGAGGCCGGTGTGCAATTTCACGAACGGGTTCCCGAGATAGACAATCTCAGGTCGTGGCTTCCGCAGGGAGGATTACTGGTGTTAGATGATCTGATGGCAGAGGGAGGTGAAGACAAAGAGTTACCCGGGTACTGGATTTATTCACCAAACATTCTCATCATCAAAATATTACCATGATATACTTGTGTCAAGACATGTTTCCGCCAGGGAAATATGCCAAGAGTATTTCTAGGAATGCTCACTACATCATAGCCTTCAAGAATCCGAGAGATCAATTAGGTATGAAGAATTTACTGC
>Ga0126337_10000510_pt1 | contig 19941 bp, 6 predicted proteins | sample DipCmetagenome_FD_92527 | JGI IMG/M metagenome (GOLD analysis project Ga0126337, IMG submission 92527) | Coral microbial communities from La Bocana,Puerto Morelos, Mexico - Diploria C A metagenome | ecosystem: Host-associated > Invertebrates > Cnidaria > Coral | place: La Bocana,Puerto Morelos...
GGTTTGGGCCCAAGACCTACCAGCAGGTAAACCGGTGCCTGCTAATCCTTGGGAGGGATGAAAACCCCGTTACACGTTCATCTTGATTTAGAACCGCAATGGATGATGGTTGACAACAATGACCGGGTCAATTTTTTATCTGATGTGGTTTGGCATGGTGGTGATAGTGGTAAGCATTTGGTCAGAACAGCCATTGAACGGACATTTGTGGTTGTTTTGGGATCATTGCCTCAACAGTCGCATGTTTCAATCCTCGATGGGCTTTTTTCGAAGGGTTCAACAGGGCCACGGGTCATCATTGATGGTACAACCAAAGTTTTGGGACATCCAGTTATGACGTGGGACGATCATTTTCACATGGTGGAGACGTGCTCTGGCATCGGTTGTATGAGTGATGGCATCAACGCAGTTGGGATTTCCATCAAAGCCAAGAATGATATTTCCGAGCCATTTTGTTCCTTCCAAAATAGACAGGGCTACCATGACATGATCCATGGAGATATAAGGGATAACCAAACCATTGCTAACATCCATGCAAAAGCACCACACTCATCGTGGTTAGCAGCAGGTTTTTCGTGTCAGCCTTGGTCTCGGTATGGGGACCAGAGAAAGATGTCAGACCCTCGTGCATCAACTCTGCATGCAATCCTTCGTTGCGCATTCTTTTTAAGATGCCATAGTGTAATCTTAGAGTGTGTCCAAGCAGCCGGGGCCGACCCAGAAGTGCAGCAGCTTTTGCATAGTTGGTGTAAGCTCACAGGTTTCAAGCAATCCACGGTTGATTTGTCGCTCCAACATTTGTGGCCAGCGACCAGGGATAGATGGTGGTGTGTCCTCACATATGGATGCCTCCCTGCAATCACGTTAGAACCTTTTCCAAAGTTTCCCCGGTTGCCTAATGTAGGAGATCTCTTGCCTCACTTCCTGCAACTATCAAATGATGAGTGTCAAGATTTGAGACTAGACTTGTACGAAACCAACAAGTATATTGAATGTGGAGGTCTAGAAAAGAACTTGGCTTCATTGGATTTGTGTCTACCCACCGCATTACATGGTTGGGGAAATCAACTCACAGGTTGTCCATGCCATTGCAGATCTCAACCACTTTCATATGCTAGGATTCGTGAAAAAGGATTGCATGGGGTACTAGTACCAATTGAAGGACACATTGAATCAATCCTTGGGAGAATACCCCAACTGAGACACATACACCCCTGGGAGTTGGCAATTTGTAATGGAGTAGAGCCAAACCGACATTGGTATCCACACCGACTAGCACTATCAGGATTAGGACAATTGGCATCGCCTCTTCAGTGTCTCTGGGTCCTTGCGCAGTGGAAATGGCATACCTTTGAGGGATATGATTTTCAGTACAACAAGTTTCCGGAACAGTTGCTATGGGAATACATGACCAAGCTTTTCACTATCCGAGATGAGCTTTTCATTTGTTCTTCCCTAACAAACCGTCAAAGGTTGTTCATTCGAGACCTGCATGCTGTTTTGGGTGGACATGCACAATCGAAACTTACAGTAGGCTCATTGCAAGTCCATGCTGATTTTGGGTTTGACCCCCAAAAAATCTTTCCACATTTGGGAGAGAAAATGGATGAAGAAGAAACACTGAGTCTACCTGAGGTTGTGTTGACTGAAGAAATTGAAGTTGGAGGAAATGATGAATCACGACACTCAATTCCATGTGTTGTTGAACTTCCTTCGATCCAAGATCTTGAAGCAATCCAGGCAAGTAAGAAAGGTAAAGGAGGGACTATCCCAAAACGCACTTTGGAACCTCATGGGGAAGTCCTTGATGTGACCAGCCCTAACATGAATTCTCCCACTGATGGTACTGCTGAAGAATGTTTGCCCAAGGAGACCAAAAAGGCTAGAACTGAATCGTATCCTTCTCCTCATTTTGAGTTTCCCACTTCTGGTGGGGTTCCAGGGTTTTTGACAAGGAAAGACCCAGGACGGTCTGCAGCTGAACTTATGCAACCACACCCAGACTTTGAGGCTGAGAACAGGACTTCCGATGAGAACCACCCCACTGAAGCACTGGGCAACGGGGAGGAGCCGACCCGGGACTTCAGTCAAGGGGGTTCAAGGATTCGAGATGAAGAACCAGCTGCAGACGTTCACTTGGATGAGAAGGGCACAGACACTCCCCAAGCAGAGCACTACAACTTGTCGCAGACAAAAGTTGCAGAAATACGAGATCAACCGGATTCGGTGGTTCATTCGCCTTCCTCACATGATGGATTGACCCAAGAATTTCATCAAAAAGCCATTGAAGTTTCAAAAACCATTGATGGAAGAGTCACTGTAAGAGTGTACACCCCAGGATCTTGGGTGCCAGCTTTTGTCAACATGTCAGCACAAGCAACAATCGGTAGCCTTTCAGTCGCTGAACAAAAGTTAGGTTCTACAGGTTTGCCGATCACAAGCCTTCGCGTTGATTCAAATTTAGGACTGCCGATTCCATCATCTCAAACACCATCGTCAATGCAATCGTTGTTTGTCGTTGATATCGGATCCAGACACACTCCTCAGTGTCCTCACGGTGAAAACAATGTTTTTGAACCTGCCATTGAATACCCATCTACAAGACTCTCAGTTTTGTATCAACAGGGACCTTGGGTGGCATTTGATGAAATGAAGTTCTATTTTGGGCAAATTGCTTCAGAAGGATTGGGAGTTGCTCTATCCCCCCTGTTGGTTAGGGAAAAGACACCTTCAGATTTGGAGATTCAGGCCATCCATGAGCTTTTAATGACCCTTCAACAAAATGATCGACTGAAGTACTTTACAGCCATTTTGATCAAGAACCATTGGGTCCCTGTTGTGATTTCACGTACTGCAAAGGGTTTCGACTTTCATTCAGGGGCAGAAGGAATCCACATCTTGCAACAAGCCGTGGCTGGTTTTGAGCCTGCCGTCGTGATCAATTTTACCAAAGTAACAGTCCCATCCCTTTTTCCTGCAGATTGTGGATTTCAAACACTTGGGAGTATCCTTGGGCTTTTGGGGCCCCCGTTGAATGAAGAAGCAGAAGGTGTAAGCACATCACATCATACCACTTGGTTTTCGCAGCAAACAGCAGAGAGTTGGAGAGTATTGTTTGAACACCATTTGCTATGCACAGACATGGGAACAACAGTCATAACCCACAGCATTGCTCTAGGAGGAGCAGGCAGGGATGATCTCTTTCATCAAATGAGTCAGATTCTCAAAGATCATGGAGTTCCAGATAGTGAGGCTGATGTTCGAGCCAACGTAGTCATTGAAAAGATTGGAAGATCCGCTTTGGCCAAAGCATTACGTGCCACACGACCATGGGCAGAAATCAAGAGTCTGGCCAACAATGTTGTGCCTAAGGTGCAACTTGTTTTGCCGTCAGAGTTGCAAGCAGTAGTGTCAGCACGGCTCCAAGATCCCACTCCTTTTGGGGACAAGAAGCAAAAGCAACACAGAGTTGGTAAGGGATCCAAGCAGCCTTTGCGACTTTATGCCAAAGACCTCGAAATCACACCGGGTTTGTTTAAGCAGGGAGAAGATACCCCAATATCACAAATCAAACCAGAAGACATTGGGCCTGATGCACAAGGGGTAGTTGTCATGAATGCAGGTGATGCATATTCATACCTCAAATTGTCAGGCCCCATATCGAAAGCAGGCTTAGCCATTTTGGTTTTAGAACACCATGACCCAGCACTTCATGGTATTGGTGAGCTCGTTAGGTTTCCAGCGAGATGTGTGCCGACAGGAGAGCCAATCATCCTCACAGTGAAACTTGTACAGGTTGGGGCAGTCAAAGTAGCAAGGCATTGTCCCTCCCATCAACTTGCAGTCGAAGAAGTGCCTACTTCTGTCATCCGAGCAGTTGTTTTCCGTGACGAGTGTGACATTCCATGGCAGCAGTTTCTTGAGCATCCAGTCCGGCACATAGTTGATCAAAACCCCCTACTGCAAGATAATGGAGAGCATTCGGAGGGAGATGAGCACTTAATCTTGGATGTATGGGACCGCCAGACCCTCTCAAAGAAATTTGGTAAGGCCAAAGGTGATGAAGCAGACATTTTCATTGTGTGCATTAGAGTAGCCATTGAAGATCCCCGACCAATCCTTCAGCTATCCGGGAAATGTGGTACTTACTATGAACCACGAACAAGTGATGGTAGAAGTCCATGTGAGCTTTACCATGTGGTTTGGCTTAACAAGCTGGGTAAGAGTGATGCCGTCACAGCGCAGCAAGTTGCATCCATTTGGACATCGGTAGCCAGGCATGGAGACAGATTTGGTCTTCGCACTACCCGTGATCTTGCAGCCCAACTCCATGAACACCATAAGCCAAAATCACCATTCCTGTCAGGGCAGAGTGTCAACAAATACCTCGTTGGCCCATTCCCTTTTGGGGCGACTAGGATTGGAATTTTGAAAATCTTTAAGTCTTGGCAGTGGAATGCACGCCCCAATCAGCCCAGAGGCCGATCCATTGATGGTAAAGGAGTCTTGTGGGAGTGCCAGGCACCCACCAAGCCAGAGTATGAAGTGTATCATCTTTCCCACGCAGATGTTCTCATCACAGAATTGCCCAGCAAAAAAGGGGAAAATAAGCCATCCAATGAAGTGCTGGCATCATCCAGAACCATAGCTGCCTTGAAACAAAACCAGCCACAGAAAGGCACTGACCCTTGGTTCCATGGAGATGACCCCTGGGCCAATTATCAATCGCCTTTGAAAGTCCATCGTGCACAGCATGTGCAAACGTCGCAGCCACAACTTGCAGTGTTGGAAGCGAATATTGAGAAACAAATTGCAGCCCAAGTCAGCCAGCAGGTTGAACAACGACTTGGAAGTGAAGATGCATCAATGAGCAGTGTTGATGAGCAAAGGATTCGTAAGTTAGAGCAACAGCTCAGCAACGTTGAGAAGAACTTCAATGACCATGCCAATCAGCAGATCAAGATGAATCAACAAACCAACACTCAGCTCACGAACTTGCAGCAACAGATGGATAAGCAGTCGCAATGCTTTCAACAACACCTGGACTCTCGCATGCAAGATCAGATGAGCCAGATTGAACGGCTGCTCACCCAAACCCTCAAAGAAGGTGAGCATAAAAAACCTCGTCAAGAATGACTATTGCGAGAGAAGGGCCACAAATTAGGCTATCCAGCCTTGCACGCTTCGTTTTTGTCTTTCATTTTGCGTCTTTTTCCGTTTGCATGGCTTTGGCAGAGTGTTATCCTATTTGCATTCACGCTTAGAATAGGGGAAGCTTCACACCCAGGGCCTAGAGTTTCGGACTTCACAATCGGCACCTATAATCCCACAGGCCTTCTCCGAAAAGGTGAAAGGGTCGCAGAAATGTCAGCGAGTTGTTCGTTATGGGGTGTCACCGAAACTCATCTTACCAAAAGTGCACTTGTCCAGTTCCGAAGTGAGCTGAAATTCACCAGCTATCCTGCTAGGGTTGTTCCAAGTCATCCTGCTCCACCTCTTTCATGGCGAGTAGGAACCATAGGAGGAAAAGCCGAAGGAGTTTGTATCATCAGTGATTGTCCAGTTCGGGCATTGCCGGGGCAATGGGATCCCAACATATGGCAATCAAGCCGAGTTCAGTCCGCAGCATGTCTAATGGGAGATGTTTGGGTAAAAATGGGAGTATTCTATGGGTATGCCAAAGACCCACTTCAAGTGCATGTTCAAGAAGCCAGTGACACTTTGCTTGGTGCACTAGTTGATCGGGTTGCGAAACAGTCGGTGGGTCCCAGAATAATATGCGGGGATTTTAATCAAGAACTTCTTGCGTTACCCCAATCTCAAGAACTCGCTTCTTTAGGCTTCGTCGAGGTGCAGCAGTGGGCCAATCAAATGTGGGGCCAACCAATAGTACCGACATGTAAAAAGAAGACAGTAAAAGATTTTTTGTGGGTATCCCAGGAAATGCTGCCTTTCATCAAGAAAGTATGGGTTGATGACACCTTCTTTGCAGACCACGCAGTGTTAGCAATAGATGTATGTTTTCCACGGTCCAGTCCACAAGTCCCCATATGGAGAAAGGCAATGGCCATTGATTGGGAAGAAATTCAGGAGCTTGATCCATTACCTCTTCGTGACCACCAAATGACATGTGAGGAAATCTTTGTTGACCTTGAATCCAGAGTTGATAATCATTTGCAGAATGTCCATTCTAAAGGTCTTCTACCATCCCAAAAAGGGCGTTGTCAAACACAAGAAGTTTCTTTTGCCAAGCACAATGTTACACCCTTGAGACGTGGTAGAAAACATGAGTATCAACTGCAGTTCTTAGGTGAAAATTTCCAACATGTTCGATGGTGTAGACAACTCAGAAGGTTGCAAAGCTATGTGGCTTTGACTAGTGCACCGGGTAATGCACCGCATAAATGGCAGCACCGTCGTGAATTATGGGCCTCCATCCTTAAGGCTAAAGGTTTTGGGAAAAGTTTTGAACTGTTTTGGCACAGTCGTCCTTTCAAAGTTGCTACGGTTTCAGACATTTTGCCGACAAAACCACCACCACATGAAGTTGCACTAGGATTTTTCCTCAACTTCCAGGCCATTTTTAGCTCTTTTGAAAAAACCCTCATTCGAGAAAGAACCAAATTGGCCAGGCAACGTAGGACTGATGACCCCAATGTGATATTTAAGGACCTTGCCAGACCTAGATCACTTCCGGTGCAGACTATCTTGTCAAAGTCAATTGTTCATGTTTCTTATGTATCCACTGATCACAAACATATCGAATACACACCGGCCCGCCTTGATACCACACAACCTGTTTTTGGTCCCGTGGGAATGCTCATGCCTGATTCACACGAGGCAGGGAAAATGGATTTTCAAATGGACCCACAAATCCAAACAGGCGATACACTGGTTCAGCAGACCTTGCAAGGTGAGCTTTCGGAAGTGTTCGATGCATTTCATAACTTGTGGTCCCCAAGGTGGAATAAACATAGGGATACTGATGCAGATAGGTGGAAACCCCTTGCTGATTTCGTCCAAAATGAGATCCACCCACCGAGTGAACCCTTTTCCTTTCCAGAAATCACAGTGTCTGAGTGGAAAAAGGTTGTCAGATCAAAAAAAGCTGCTTCAGCCACTGGGCCAGATGGAATTTCTAAAGCCGACCTAGTACATATGCCAGACGACCTCACACACCAGATGGTCCAACTCTTCAATTCCATTGAGCAAGGCCGCCAATGGCCTAAATGCCTTTTGACGGGACTCATCAGTGCCATCGAAAAAACCGAACACGCCCAGGGGCCAAGCGATTATAGACCAATCACAGTTCTATCTATGGCATATAGGGTTTGGGGAACTATAAGGAGTAGGCAGCTTTTGACGTTCCTTTCAAAACATGCACCTATAGGCTTGCTTGGTAATCGCAAAGGGGCCTCCACATCAGATGTTTGGTGGCAAATTGCTTGTGAAGTCGAGGAGTCACTATACTATGACAGTTCACTGTCAGGTGCAGTTACAGATGTGGTAAAATGTTTTAATGCTCTGCCGAGGGTTCCAGTCATGATCATAGCACACCATATGAAAATCCCCTGGAACTTCATTCGAACATGGATGGGGGCAATTTCGGGATTGGAAAGAAGGTTCACAGTTAATGGGGCGACATCACAGGCCATTCGGTCCTGTACAGGCTTCCCAGAGGGTTGCCCACTTTCGGTAGTAGCCTGTTTTCTCATTAACCTCGCCTACCACAAGTATCTCCAACTTTCATTGCCGGGGCTTTCAGTTTGGAGTTATGTGGACAATTGGGAAGTAACAGCATCCAACTGTCATGATACAGATCAAACATTAGGAACCATGTTGGAATTCACTAGCCTTATCGATGTTGAGCTTGATGGAGCCAAGTCCTTCGTTTGGTCAACCCAATCTGCAGAAAGAGCATTTTTCAAAAAACAAGGCCACCAAGTCCTTAACAGTGCAAGAGACCTTGGAGGGCACCTCAATTATAATCGACAAAACACCTTGCATACCATTCGTGCTAGGCTTTCTGACATTAGAGAACTTTGGGGATGGTTAGCCAAGAGTTGTGCACCACTGCCGCAGAAACTTCGAGCTTTGGAATGTGTTGCATGGCCAAGATGTCTCCATTCAATCCCCACATTGCACATGGCAGAGGCACACTTTTGTCGACTTAGAAGTGCTGCTGTGAGGAGCCTTAATGCATATAAACATGGTGTGAACCCTATGTTGCATCTTTCGTTAGTTTGTCCCACTAGGTACGACCCTGAGTTTTATGCGCTTTGGGCCACTTTAAGAATGTTCCGTAGGCATTGTAACCCAGATGTGGCTTTTCCATTGCTTACAGCCATTGTAAACTGTGGCCAAAGGATGTTGTTTCAGGGACCTTGTGGAGCTCTTTTAAGTTGTTTTGCCGCAGTTGCTTGGACTTGGGAAGAAAATCACACAATACTCGATCATGAAGGATTGCAGCTTCACCTTCTGCACACGCCGATCCAGGTCCTAAAAACCCGCCTGATGTGGGCTTGGCAGTTAGCAGTAGGATCAAAACTTTGCACAAGAGATGAATTCACGGGGATGCAATATGTTGACAGGGAACTAACCATGCAAAAAATCGAAAGCCACTCGGCCGAAAATCAGGGTCTTCTTAGAATCTTGTTTAACGGCACCTTTTTCACCAGGGATAAGTTGCACCATAATGGATATCACCCAACTAAAGACTGTCCTTTTTGTGGATGCACTGATGGGGTTTATCATCGTCACTGGGAATGCATACACTTCCAGGATTTGTCCCAACAGATTAGTTCACATACCCGAGAGTTTTTAGAACAAATGCCAGACTGCATGGTCTTGCATGGATGGTGTCCAAGACCTTATGGTGCACTCCTTTTTTCGCAGTTGTTGGAGGATTTACTCGATCTAACTGGTCATTTTGCTACAACACCAGATGCCACGTGGACATTGCATCTTTTCACTGACGGGACTTGCGAAGAACCACAGTTTCCGACGTTGAGACTTGCAGCGTGGGGGGTCGCAGTAGCTGATATGAACACTGGTGGATTTTTGCCGGTGTCTCAAGGGCCAGTTTGGGGTCAACATCAAACAATTCTGAGGGCGGAAATTTTGGGGGCGATTTCGGCTTTTCGCTATGCACTTTTTCACGAGCAGAATTTTATGGTGTGGACAGACAACAAAAGAGTCTTTGACGCGATTCAACAGTTTGCGAAGGGAGGGGCTGCACCCGACCTTATGGCGACAGATCATGATTTGTGGGGGCGACTACATGCGTTGGTCAAACTTGCAATTTCTAAGAACATTTTTGAGGGAGCAGTCAAGGTTCGAAGTCACGAAGATCCGGATCACTACTCATTAGTTGAAAGATGGGCTATTGAGGGAAATGATTTTGCAGACGCTCTTGCACAAACAGCTCTCAAAAACCTGCCGAGTCAACTTTTGGAGACGTGGCACCGCATGAAGCTTTCACGACACGCAATTGCTAAGGCACGAGATGAGGTGCATCGGCTTTTCATCGACGTGGGGCAACGAGCTCTGAAGTCGGAACACTTGATGGAATGAATACAACTTTCACCCGAATGACGTTTTGTAAAGTAGACATGCATTTTGGACGTTTTCTTTTACTCCACCAGAGGTGTGAGGTTTCACGTGAGCCAGGCACAATGCCTTCCCTTTTTCGGGGTGGTGGCTTGCTTCTCATCAGGCCACGACCGTCAAGACCGAAGATCGAGGGAATCGGACCCCAAAATGGCCGAAACAATCAGGTTAAGGATGTGTTTCATAAATTGCCCATGATGAATGGAGGGGCCCATCAAAAACAACGAAACCCTTAGGAGAGCTGTACGGTGAGCAGTTTGTCCCTTGCGGGAAATCGTTTTGGAGCTGATGATGCTGCCAAGATTTGTGCGAGTTGCATCAACTGCGAGGCGTGGCAAATTTTCACCAAAACTAAATAAAACTAATAGGATTCTTAACGGGGGGTGGTGATTCCCCTAATCATTCCTAATGTTCCCTAAGGTTCCCCAATCTTCCCTAGGAATCCTTAGGGTTCCCCAGTTACCCACTCCCCTTGAACACCCCCCTTAAGAATCCTAGAAAAAACGACCTGCGATGTTTTGGATTGTTGTTTTGGAAGAAGGGGTATGGTTTTGTTAGATTGATAAGGTGATAAAGGGGAGAGGTTGTTGGGTTGTTAAAATCAACCTCTGGGGGCGGGTTATAAGTTATAAGGGAACCTTAGATATGCTGATATGTTTTGTTTGATGAATTAGTTTCGGCGGCTTGATTCAAGGGATTAGTATGTTTTTTTTCTGAGCTTTGGTTTGGTGTTCTCGATTGCAGTGGTGAAATTCTATCACTGAGACCTTTTGATTAATTCTGCAGATTGTAGTTTGAGGGTAGCAATAAGCAATCCGGCTAAGACTCAAGATGTACTGTACCTCATGCAAGTATCAACTGTGCCCCCAACAACAGTGATTGTATCCCATAGGATCCATGTATGATATATTCACCTACATTTACCATAAAAATCAACCATTCATGTAGGTGTATATACCAGTCCCATGGATCCGTAATGGGTATGCCAATGACTTGTGACCTGTGACCACCGCCCGAAACGGTCCGTTGATCCTCCATCTTTCTCCCAGCCGATGGAGGCGTTGGAGGTGCTACTGCTGCAACAGAACCTGGGATCTGCACCGGGTCGTTTTTTTCAAGTCAGTTTTTAAAAAAGTATGGGCCGGAGGGTTTTGAACATCTTCAACTTCGGGTTTTTGCAACACCACATTGACTTGGATTAATATGTTTTGGTTGGTGATTTTTTTTTAAACGGATTCTATTAATCTATTATGGGTTTCATCATGATAAAACATCATTAAACCAACCACCATTTTTTCGAAGTTTTTCCAAGCATTTTAGGCAAATCCAAGTTGAGAGATGTTTTTATTGCTTTTTGTACATGTTTTCATCAGTGGGTTGTTCAAGCAAGGCTCGTTTAGTTGAGAGTGGCTCGGGTACCAAGTTGGGCGTTGATCCGAAAGAACCATGACAGCAAGAAGTACTGTAAACAAGTGAAGGCTTGTCATGTTTGAAGAAACATGCAAGGTGGGCTCCTACCAGTTAGAAATGGGGCTATAACTATAACCCCTATAAATGGCCTTGAAAATGGGTAACTGCGGTTATTTCACCCTACTTATAGGGGCCTCATTTCACCCAATTTGAAACTGGATCCGCTGTACACCACCTTGTACCGTTGTTCGACGACGGAGAGCTTACATGACAATGGATCCGGTAGAACTTAACCTCTTAGATGTCACGCCTTCCCCGCTGTTTCCAGGCTGCACTCGAATGGTGTTTCAGGGCTTCAATCGAATGGTGTTTTAAGATTGTTTCGATGAAGTTGTTCAACAAACATCTCCGGTTAATATCCAATTGAAACATGTTGTAGTATTCGATAATCGTCTATAAAGTTTCGATGACCACTGAATCCACAATAATCACATATACAAGAGACTAGCTTAGGGAAAGGCCTCAGCGAAATAACACCAACAACCAAACCTTTGCCGTGGACCCATTGCGTGCGTACCATAAACCAATGTGGCTTGGCCTTTTCTAACATGGAAATTGAATTTGCTTTAAAAGAAGAAGCTTAACAAGTACTTAACCACATATTGACGACATACTATAAGAAGTGACTAGGCCAATAGAATCAAACTCTTATAACATGCATTTTAATCATATATTTCACCTTTCTGCGATATCTCAGGCTTGCATATAGAATTTCTTGCAGCATTGAAGTCATAAACGCACCAGAATATGATTTGAATAGATTTCATTTACATTATACCACCTGGAAAGTAGATGGCTAGCCACTCCCATGTATTGGTTGATCATAGCCCCTTACACTTCTCCCACCTTTTGGGAGTGGCAACCGCCATCTACCTTCACTACGGTGTAAACACCCGCGGCATGGTGACCAGGAATGACTTGGGGCCCGAAGGTGCCAAACATGTTGCGGTTCCTCGGCGAAAGATGAATGTGGAAATCATATGAATTTAAGGGTGACCCCCCCCCCCCCAAATGCCATGTTTTCCTCAGGAAATAACTGGGTGGTGGTTTCAAATGTTTTATTTTCACCCCTTTGTGGGGAAGATTCCCATGTTGACTAATATTTTTCAAATGGGTTGAAACCACCAACTAGATAAGACCTTAAGGACGAAAAAGAATCGGGGTGGGGTGGGTTCCTTAGATTCAAGCATGATGTTTTTGGGAATCATAGTTTGATTATGTTTGATTACAGCAAGATTCGAAATCGGACTTCAAGACAATTTTGGGTGGTTTGTTTCACATATGTTTTGTTTTCACCCCGAACCTTGGGGAAGATGAACCCATTTTGACGAGCATATTTTTCAAAGGGGTTGGTTCAACCACCAACTCGATTTGGATGTTCATGTTTAGTTTTTGCTGGTTACGGTTAGGGAAGGTAAGTCATTCTCATCCAGTTGAACGCTAAGTGTGGTGATTTTTTGAGGGGGTTTATTAAGCACATCCAAAGAAAGTTTCAACAAGAAACGTTTGGCATTTTTTCAAGTTCAACCTGCAGCATTTGTTTTTCGACCGCCTCACGGCAGGGCCCAACAGGGACTTGAAACATTCGAATATACAGGTGCTAGGATCCAACAAAAAGCCGCCGCAAAGCGACAATATTTCCAATCTTCTTAGTGCAAGCTCAAGATAGTGTATATTTTGTGAAGTAAATCAGGGAAGGATTGCTGTTTGCTATTTCTACACTGTAGACTATAGCAATCATGTCCCATCACATTCATTCCTTGTAACTTGTAACCAGAAAACACATGTTGAAATACATGGATTCTGTCACTGTTCAGTGATTAGTTTACCTTTTGTCATAGCGATCGTAGAGACAAGCACTAAAGAGGGTGGATTGATTGACCCTGAGTGTATATGAAACAACGAAACTCTGTATGAGTTTTTTTTTATATGCATATATGTTCAGCGCCATATATATAAATATAAATATGGTTTGTTATAGGGATTGCAACTGTTTTCCCCCAAATCCTCCAACAAATCCCTTCGATTCAAATCGCAGGTGCCTTTCGCTTCAGGAGGTGTTTGGGGGTTCTGACACCGATCCTCATAAGCAAAAAGCTATCTACTTATAGAATCATCCCAATTAGTCAGTAGCTAGCAACTATGGTCAGTGAGTCCCCTATTTGGAGTGGTTCCTTTCCAAATGGCCTTTTTATGTCTTATCAATTGGGGTTACTAACTACTTCGTAACTGGGATGATGCTCCAAGTAAAGGTCCGTTCGTTGCCTGCATTTCAGATCCGCCCAAGGACATGTTGCCGAAGACACGTTTGACGGCGTTGGACTTAACCGGCAATAGTGACTTGGCTGTGTTCTATGGATGCAGCGATGAACAGAGCTTGGGATGATGTATTTCTGTTGATCCTAGTCCCCCCTACAACAAACATAGCCCTTGAAAATAATAATCTGAAACCGAAGCCCCAAACCGAAACCGAATGATCTCCCTTTCCCACCTGTTTTTTTTTGCAGGGGCTTTTGCTCTTAGTTTTGCGGCAGTGTAAATGGGGGGAAAAAAGTCGAGCCAAAGAGCTATCAGAAGTTTTCCAATGACTTCTCTCACTGGAACCAGGGCAAATCTCAAAGATGTGCAAATGTTTTTTGTTCTTTGCCATGATACATCACCATTTGATTTGAGGAAGACTTTAGATTGCTCCCAGAGCAGTGGCAAGTCATTATGTATACTGTCTACTGTACAGTAATCCCCTATTAAGTTTGAAAACCCTCGTACTGGCCACTCCTATTGGGCTAGGGAGGTTCCATCGCACCCCAAGGAAACTGACAATTTTGCCCGTGTTTTTTTGCAAAAAAGCACGGAGACACCTTTGGAACAACCGACGCCATTAGGTATTGGTGACACTGGCACGGCATTTCTGGCATCTTCATTGGAGCACCTCGGTGATCCCTCTCTCATGTATTGCAGTCAAGTGATTTTATCATTTCTTCACCCATGGTCACGTAGTGGCTAGATGGTAGTTGATGTATATAGTTGAATTTCAGATATGTCCGGGTTTTCATGTTCTTGAAGTTTCCCCTTTTCCTTTTAGGAGATGAACTTCAAATACCTTCTTTTAAATGTTCATTCCCGAACACTTGGGGGGAAGATGATCCCATTTTGACCAACATTTCTTGCAGTTGCGGTTGAAACCACCACCGCCGGTGACGTAATGTAAATGCTAGCACGTTGGACCTTCATTGTTGCTGCGCTGATCTATCTCCATCATCCATTGATATGGTCATGTGAATCAACGAAGAGATGAACAAGCAACAAACAAATGGAGGTAGATCAGTAACATGAATCAACACAAACATGATGTTGAAGAAAAACAACATATGTACATGTCTAGATTCAATCAGTAGTCTAGTGGCATTTCCCTGGCAAACCACTTCACCGTTGAAGTATAATGCGTGTGTTTGTCCGTAGACTTATCCTAATGGCTTCCATTGTGGGCCGGACGATTCACGTGATATGCTATAATTTTGTTGGACAAAGATCGGTGAAAACCACATAGAAGAATTCCTGCACCACCTGGGATGTGTCATAAAAGACCCCAGTTTTTAGTGTCATAAACGACCTTTGAGTTGTTTCTTGTCAAGATTACTCAGCCAACAGTTTGGTAACGATGTCATTTGGTTGGTGGTTTCAAATATGTTTTTGATTTTCACCCCTTTATAGGGAAGAATCCCATTTCGACTCATATTTGTTCAATGGGTTGGTTCAACCACCAACTACAGTCCTGAATTGCAGTGTTTTGTGGTGAAAAAAAAACAACTGGTGACCGAGTTTGTAAATCTTACTTGGCCTGGCCTTTGGAGCTGTTTTAGTTTGACAAGCTGGAAAGGATGACAATCAAACCATTGAATCTGGTCAAATTATAGCGACCTCACACGAGTTTTGGGCCCCAAATGGTGGTTTAGTAAGGGAAATCTGGCCAGATCAAACCATTGACTCTTGATGGCCCATGATCTTGAAATTGGAATCCTAATGTTCTTGCTTCCACAAAGGTGCTCAAATAGCAGAAAGGCATGTCGACACAACGATGGGGAAAAATGCAACAATCCACAACTCTAGAAGTTGGCGGTCAAATTATATGTTTGGAATTTCCCATCTTCAAAAAGCAGCATGGAATTTGGTTACAGTAACACCGAACACACTTTTTTTTGTCACAAATTAGTGAACAGCTTGGAAATTGAAAACTTACAGGACATCTTAAACTCTTGGAGAAAAACAACATTTCCTCAACAAATCTTCACCAAGAACACGTCCTACTGCCCAACCACCTGGCCCGTTGACATGCGTGGGAAACAAATGGCTCCGGAACCGCGGAACTGCCGGCGTTTGAAACGCCACTGGCGACCACCATTGTTTGCTCTATGCGTTTTGGGTGCCACATGGGGAACCAGTTTTGCAATGCCAAAAGTAGAGGCCGCGCGTCAATCGGAGTTGGGATTTTTGAAAGCACGTGGATGTGATATGTTTTTTGTCGGTCCTCGAAAAAAGGAAATCACCACGGCTTTTGGTTAACTGCAATGCCCAAAAAATATGACTTGTTGTTTTTGAGGTTTTTGACAGAGGAAATTGGGGTAAGACCAGAAAGATGTTGACAAAAAGTAATCAATGAGTGTGTGGGGTAGGATCCGGGGTTGTGTGTGGTACTTTTGGGATGATTTTACAGTAATTACTACATCCTGTCTTTAAGTGCTTTGAAAGATTGTCCACGTGCTATTTCAAAAACGAATGCCTTCGCCTTTGACCTTTTTTGTTTCTGTTTCTTTCTTGACATAATCTGGCAGTGGTCGTTTCCACGACGCTTAAACCGGGACTTCGGTTGTTTACAAGACTGATCTCCTGTGGTTTGTGGGATAGGCACCGTCTCCAGGTAGTTGTTTGACATATGAGCAAGCAATGATCAGAACCCTTGTTTTGATTTATTCGGGATTATGCGGGGGGTTGTATAGCCCAGACTATTGCCCAGTTACACATAGACTGTATGATATCCATGTGTACAACTGTATGATTAACCGCTTTAACTTTTTAAGTTTATCCTCACTATGAACCAAGACAGAATAGTGGAACGTAACAAGGGATTTGAAAACTGTTTCTGTGATTGTTTCTACTATCTATCTCTTCAAGACACTGGTTTCAACATCTAAAGCGCACCTCTAGATGTACGTGATATTTGCCTAATTTAGGAATACTCCAATAGAAATCGTGGGCCGCTTTCAAGAATATACCCAAAAAATGCCGTGGGTAAGTTGTTTGTTTTGCTTGGTGGGGCAGTCCTTTCTCTTCACAGGTGATAGGATGTCATACTGTATTAGTTGTTTAGGTTTATGTTTGTACATGTGCTTCTATCCTACCGGGAAGGTATAACTAGAGATTGCAGATCATCCATACAGTTGACTGTGATTGACATGATTTTGATTTTGGTCGGTGGTGGGCCACCGATGGCAAAAACCCACAGCATTGGCATTGTTGGTTTTAGGGCAGGTTTGCAGTAGGTGTTTGATGGCAGATAATGAAAAACGAAGTAAACCATGGGAGAAAGCACTGTATCACCTGAAGCAAATCAGAGTCGGTAAATGCTTAGTTTGATATGTGTTTGAGTTTCATCATAGATATCATAGTCACAAGGCTGTTGAAGAATTGTTGGATCAAGGGTATTTTCAGGGACCCCCAATATGGGACCCCCTTTATGGTAACTTTCCCATACTATTCCCAAATCTTTAGGGATTCTTATGGGAATAGTATGGGAAACTTACCACTATTGGGGGTCCCATGTCCTCGGGGGTCTCTGAAAATCCCGCTGGTTGGAGCTGATGGAAAGGAGGCGAGGGTCTCGGAGATTCTTTCAGAAGGTCGAGATTCGGCGCCGGTGAATTTGGCAGCGGTAAGTGAGTTGCTTGGTGTTTTTCATTGAGGGCCGAGAAGAAGGATTTACTAGCTGGTGGCAACTCAAATATTTTTTTATCATCCCTATTTAGGGAAGATTCCTATTTAAACTAATATTTTTCAGATGGGTTGAAACCACCAACCAGTTACTGTCATTGTTCTTCTTGGATTTGATGATTTGTCATATGTTTAAGGGAATTGTTTACTTTTTTTACCCATGAGTAAATCACCATCAAACCTCCAATTTGGGATAATATGTTCTTACTTGTTCCAAGCATCTTATGCCAATCCACGTCTTGTGGTTGTTGCTGAATCGTGTGCAGTGTCCGATAGCCTTACCTCCATCACGTTTGTGGCTGCCTCTCTAGTAATAGTGGGAATGATGTATACTGTATGCTCTTTTTGTAGGATGTTTTACCCACACTCCTCAAATCCACTGGGTAGATATTTTGACGCTAATATGATATTTGTCATTTATTAAGATTGAGATAGGCTATATTGTTGCTTGATCTTGCTGCGAATTCTACATTGAAGTCATTGTTGAGGGATGATATCTTCTCTTTTCCAAAAGGTCCTATCTACCTATTTCACAATGCACCCTTTTCACCACTGTGTCACCCGCCCCAATGAGGATCCCAGCAACGGACGAGGAAACGAGATTGGTTGCAGAGCTGCGAGCAGCTGCACGATATCACGATTGGGAGGAGCTCTGGAGACGGGACGTTCGAACCGCTGTTTCCACTTCCACTTCCAAGGGCTGCTACCCCTCCCGAAAAGGATCATCACTGGATGAAGCAAAGTGCAGTAGAAGGCCATTTAAAGGGGGTTACCCCCCTGAAAACTAACATGACAGTCGAAAATCCACCATTTGAAGATGTATTTCCTATTGAAAATGGGGATTTTCCAATGTGATGTTAGTTTTCAGGGGTGTACAATTTCACTCATAACTGGTAGAAGCCCACTTTAAGTGTGCACATATCTTTCGGTGTTTTCTCATGTTTCCCCAACCTTTCCACCTGTTGAAGCAACCAAGTTCACAGGGGTAGGCAATGAGCTGGCAAGGGAAAATCTTTCAAAGTGACCCGAAAATTCATTGCTTGTTGCCCACAATCTTGGAGATAAGGGTAGCCAACACCAGCATTATAGCATAGGTTTATTGGTTTTTGAATTCTTGCAGTTTGCTTGGCAGTTGGTTTTTCTTGTTTCCCCAGGACGCGCAACGTATCCTCGGTCATTACGATGGAAGCAATAGCAAAGTGCTCGTAGCTGCCATGCACGCTGCAGTGAAATGTCGGAAGTGGCTTGGCACCAACCCAGTTACAAATCTTTGTAATATACAAGGGTTTATGATTATGAAAGTTGCCACTCTTCAAGTGTTCCCTTCAAGAATGGCTTTAAAGTTATATTATATATACGCATCCATGTTTAGACTCAAATTCTCAAACACTTCAGAACGTCTTTTTGAGTAGGACGTCTATCTTTCGAATCCAAAAAACCACACATCCCGGCATCCCTCCCGGCATTCCGATTGTTCACAATCGCCGGTGTCACATCCTCCCGTCGATGGGGTAAACATCGCTCGACGCCGAGGTATGAGGATGGTGCAACGATCTTTGAGTCGCTGAACAAATCTGGTGAAGCTTTGGATGTCTCAAGCTATTCCTTAGCCATGATGCTTGGGTCGACCCAAAAGTTTGGAAGGATTTTTGTTGGATTTTTTGACCTGAATATGTTGGGCCTCGAGATGGACTAAAGGAGAAGGATTATTTTTGTGTTATAGTGGTTTGTGAAAGTTTTATTTATATAGTTGAGATATACTACATATATGCCTGAGATACGTTTGTTGTAAATCAGCATCATCAAGGTCCATGCTTGTTTTCTGAGGTGTATAAGTAAGCTTTGGATAAACAGCGTGATTTGATGGCTGATACCGGAAGCCAGTTGATTGTTGATTTACAAGCGAATCAAGGGTTGTGATTTCACGGTTTTCCAATTTGGTGACGCATTGAGATCTGTCCAGAAATGTCCATGTTTTTTCTGTACAAGGTGAGCCCCTGCCAGTTACTGTATAAATGGAGTCTTAAGTGATACCCTCTCTGAATGGCCTCATAAATAGGTCACTCGGGTTAGAACACTACTTATAGGGTTTTTTCACCCTATTTTCATGACTGGATCCGGGGCCCACCTTGTAGTTGTTTCGTTTCTTTGCTTGACAATAATGACAGAATTTGACTCTCGACGAGTCCTTATCCTTTCTCGGAAGTGTTTCGGATTGGATTTGATTTCTTTCAGGCGTGACTTAAAGGCTGATACCTTGCAATGCTTCCCACTTTTCAACAGTGCAAGACTCGGCTTACCCCCTGAAAACAAACTATGTCAATCAAAAATCGACCATAAATGAAATCATGAAAATGTACTTCCTTTTTGAACATTGGGATTTTCCAGCCGGTCGTGTTAGTTTTCGGGCGGTGTATATAGATTTTGACTTTAAAATGTCACTGTTACTGCTTTTACTGGGAGGGGCTTAGTGTTTTGTTTAGCATCCCAAGTCCTCCCATGAGCATACCATGATTATGTCATGATCACAGTGACCTAAATACATCGGGAAAAAACATCATTTGTTTTCAGTTCAGCTTGGTTGCAGATCAATTGAAACTAACTTTTATGAAAAATAAACAGATGGCGCAACAAACTAGATTTCTCGATGTACCCGACAAACACATCGATCACTCGTGATCCGAGTTCTCCCGTTGGGTTGGGGAATTTTTAGCCCCCCCAAAAAAATTGTCCGAAGTCGCATGTTTGATGCGTTACAGTCAAAAGACAAAGTCGTCTCTCATTTCATGTTTTTGTAGCCGTGCCTATGGGGAGAGCATTTTTCAGATGTCGTCTCTTTTGAGCACCCCGCATACTAAATGCATCATTTGAGTCAAC
>Ga0126337_10000512_pt1 | contig 19911 bp, 11 predicted proteins | sample DipCmetagenome_FD_92527 | JGI IMG/M metagenome (GOLD analysis project Ga0126337, IMG submission 92527) | Coral microbial communities from La Bocana,Puerto Morelos, Mexico - Diploria C A metagenome | ecosystem: Host-associated > Invertebrates > Cnidaria > Coral | place: La Bocana,Puerto Morelos...
AACCGTGAGATAAATCCTGATGTAACAAAATGTGGAAATTATAAGACAAATAGCAATGTAGATTGCCGACAGAAGGTGGTGTAAAAATGTATCCCAGATGTGAAACCCCGAACATACGAAAGTGAACAACCAAATCATAACAATGATAAAAATTACTCGAGATTGGTGCACCAAAGTAGCATATCTCATGTGATACTTAACGGCCAAAAAACGATCGATGTTGATCAGTGTTATTGTAGCGAGGGAAACACCACACACGGAAAACCCAATCATTGCCGACACACGATATAGCACAAGGTTATCCTTGATAAGTTCATCCGCGATAAAAAGTGGTTGAGCAATAAAACCAACAATGAGGTCCGAAACAGCAAGACTGCAGAGCATAATCATTGACGGTGAGCGAATAGAAGGCGTTCTCATTATGGTGGCCAGTACCAAAGCGTTCCCCAGAATGCACATGAGAATCAGTGGAACGTTAAGAACACAGTTTATGATGACGAACGTTTTGGGACTCGATTCATCGTCCTTAGTGACTAAGAATTCGTTTAACGATTTGTTCTCCATGAAGCATGTGTAGTTTTCCACCTTCTTGATTCTTTCGTTTTGTCAAGCAACTTCGGCACGTACGAAAATATTAATTTTAAAATAACTTCTAAATGTCACCCATCTACGCCTGTGTTGCATCAATTTCTTCGGATGGGTTAATAATTGTCCATAGTTCTTTGTTAGTATTCTGATGGGAATGAGTTGCTTCAATTTGCTTTTCACGTATAATCAACAATTATTTACCGGAGGCGGATTAAACGTATGTAAATATGAACCGAGACGGACTCCTATTTTGTAAACATTCACCAATTTTTTTTCAGCCAAATCCAAGTAACTGTGTACTTTAAAAGTAAACGTGTTGTGTAAGAAGTTCCAAAGGAGAATAGTTGTTTAGTTTCCGATTAAATATTTTATGAAATTCTTCTAGCGAACAAATGAAAACCTTCAGTCAGCAGCTGTTAGCCAAGTTAATTTGCCATGATTATAGAGTAGCTTGAGAAGTAAGCATTGAAATATCATATTCACCGATGGATAATATATAGATATAGCCAAGCGTAAAAGCGGAGCTCCTGGATCTTGTTGTTCAAAGCCCGATTAAGCTAGCCCAGGATAAGGGAGATTTTGATTTCAGTTTTCTAAATTTGCAATGCATTGGCACTCTCTTTTAAGATTAAATAATTTTAAAATATACAAAACAAAAGCCGTAAAAAACATTTGTATTTTTCGGTTGATTTTTAATCTTGGGTTAGGGTCAACCCGTTTCCAAAAACCCGGCCCTGTTTGCAAGTAAGTAAGTAAGTAACCTTTATTTAAACAGGATAAGTAATTAAGCCTGCAGCTTGTGGGGTCGTGTATAAATCAACAATAAAGAATAATTACAAAATAGGAATTAAAATTTACAATGTGAGATCCAATCGAAACCAGCTCTTCGTCAGTTGTCCACTTCCAAAAAACACGTGACCTCAAAGATCTCTGAACTTTAGGCCAAGATATAATCGCGTGTCAATTGGCCATAACATGGACCTATTAGCTGGAGTATGGGCACCAGCTTGCGCGATTCTGTTGTCGCCGTCGTCGTGGTCGTCATCGTCGTCTTACGTATTCGCCCACGAGCAATACCGCTAGCTATGATAACCACGAGCGTCTGGGATGCCGGCACAAAGGCTGGCAACTCGGTCAAGCAATTACAGTCAGTTTTGCGTTTACGGGTTTGCGCGTGCCTACTAACCGTATAATGTTATTTTGGGATATTACAGTTTCTTAGCTTCGCTGATATACAGTTTACTGAAGTTTTCTTCAAAGCAGCGCACAAAGAAAGTATATTTTGGAAGGCAACCCTGAAGGTCTACAGTAGCCTTATTAAATAAATTCCTTCTGAAACTCCAACTCCTAGAGTTCATAATATCTAAGAAGTTTTCACCCTTAATTTAATGAGTTTGTAAATGAATATATGAAAATTAAGGTTATGTTATGTTATCATTGTACAGGGTGAAACTCCACGAAAGTCATAAGTCATTATGACTAGCTAGTTGCTGATAATTATCATAATTATCAATCATGACGAGGTTGATCAAAATATCGCAGATCAATTATTTACCGAAGCCGAAGGATTAAGCAAACAATTGATCTGAGAAACACTGACATATCACGCTATTTTGCGATAACCGAGTTTAATAATCATTTTATCATTCGATCACCAAGTTGGCTCCATCCTTAGACTGCTTAGGGAAGCGATCTACCATTTTTCACACACCAGCGTGCTTTCAATTACGCATTAGCAGAATTTTATTTCTAGGCAATTATTTGCAGGTCCCGTGGGTGGTTTTTGGCCACAACCTCGTTCCCAGGGCCTTTCCCTTGAAGGTGGGACCCACCTTTAAGGGAAAAGCCCTGGGAACGAGGTTGTTTTGGCCAATGAAATGTGGGAAAAACTGCATCGAATGATAATGGCTATGAGCATAAGAACAGCGTTATCGAGAGAGTTTACGACGACAATGAGGAGGGAGAACGATCAGAAGATGAATAATCAGTCAGTGATTCGTTTTTAAAGATGGAGCTGTTGTTCATTATACTTCAACTCTGTTTGATTATAAATTAGGCTAACCTCGCCACAGATTAAGAATCTTTGCCGTTCAACTGTTCTTGTGGAGTTAGCTCTGCTCTTTCTCACGTACTTAAGGTTTCATCTGCTACCACGATAGCATAATAACTAAGGTCGCGGTAATGCAGCGCCTAGCATTTTAACTGAAGGCAATATGATGTTTTTTCATTGTGAAAGTACCACAATATTTTTCAAGGCAAACAAAAGCATCACTTTGACAAGGATGGGTATTAATTAATATTAGCATGAATTGAAAAGTTGAATACTCATTCTTCACAACAATGCTGCAGGAGAATTCTGTGCGTTGGCCAAATTTGTTTATCCGTTTCTTCAGTTTACATAATGCAACATCCATCCACCCTCTAACAAAGCACCCATTTTAATTAGCTGACCATGTTATAAACAATTTTGGAAAAAATAGATCTTTGAGAAAAGGCGATACTATTTAAATGTTCGTGATTTATGCGCAGCTAAAGCTGCCAGAGGTGGCTGAGTTATTTTATCCAGCCTATGTACTGAGAAGTGTGAGATTTTGAACTAGTAAGTATCCAGTTGTAACGCTGTAAAAGACGACCTTGAGAGATCTGTGTTTGTTTAGATAATAACAGCAACCTTTTTAATTAACTCATTTGGTGAAATGACAAAAGATGGCAAAAAAAATGGCAAAAGAGACTACTAAACTACTAAACTACTAAACCTCATAACGCAATTCAATAAAACCGAATCTGAGAAATTTATTTTTAACATTTATACAGGAATTGTTGTCTTTCAAAGCAAGCAATGAATGTTTGTTTGTTACTTCTATACTTAATTGTTAAACACAGTTGCTAGGAAAAAAGCAATGTGCGGCCTTTAGATTACATGGAACCGTCAAAAAAGGAATACACTGCTTAAAATATCCATAAAACATTTAAAAAGAAAATTTTGACTTAAAATCTCTGTTTCATCTCTAAAAGATTTTGTTTCTGCGAAACCGTTAGCTCAGTTTAATATCTGAGTGTGAGAGAGGCACTGTACTCATCAAGTGAGTGTTTCCCAGGCAAACAAGACGCTGACAAGATGACTTTTAAACGTTTAAGATTTGAAACAGTCTACTCAGCTGAGTCTTGTTTTCTAAAGAAAATCGTTCTTGCTGTCTTTTGAACTGCTTTCCGTAGCTCTCCTAGACGCCAATAGTATAAGATGGGATTAATAGAAGAGTTCATAAATACTACAGTTCCAATAAAATGCCATTCTGGATTCCAATAAAATGTGTTGTATAGGGAGTTTCTATAAAGAATTAAAAACATAAACATAGGGAAATAACATAAAATCAAAACTACATAAAATGCAAAAGCGTTCATTGAACTTTTTTTCAGTCGAATTATGTTCAAGTTAACTGAACTTTGCACTGCTTGTTGTTGAGCTTGGATTTGAGTTTGATGTCGTTTCGCGATTTGAAAAATGCGGATGTAACAAAATGCTGATATCAACAGACAAATAACTATGAAAATAATCACAGCGAATAAATACATTTGAATATTCCAAAAGACAATGCCGAACGAAAAAAATATTACAAGCCACGTTATTACCAATGAATAAACAACCCGAGCTGTAGTCACCATAGTAACATATCTCATGTGGTAGTGAAGGGCCGTAAATCTATCCAAGCTTATGGTTGTCATTGTGCAAAGGGAAACTCCACAACAGCCACAACTCAAGAAAGACGAAAAATAACCTAGCAAGGAATTGTATATCATTTCGTTGGCAATGTAAACTGGTTGAGCCACAAATCCAACAACAAGGTCTGAAGCAGCCAAACTGCAAAGCAAAGTCGTGAACGGTGAGCGAAGAGTCGGAGTCCTGAAAATGGCAGCAATCACCAACGAGTTACCAGTAATGCCTATGAGCATCAATGCAGTGTTAAGGACAACATTTACGATGATCAAGATGTTAGTGGAACCTGACCAATCAGTCGCGGACTCGTTCTTAGAGATGGTGTTGTTGTTCATTCTGCTTCTTGAAAACGCTCTCTTTCTGAAGACAATCGTGCTAACCTAGTTGAATATGCTAAACCTCTGGCATTCAGTAGTTATGGTGGACTTCAACTTTTCGCCTTGTCAGTTACCTTAAAACACCTTGTTCGATCTGCCTACCACGACAGCTGTAATAACTAAGTCGCGGTGGTCTTACTGACTTGCACTTGTAGCAATTTAACGGTGAGTCACAGGGCACCTTTTCTTTGGCAAAATGCAATTAATATTTTCAAAGGGAAACAAAATAAACCTTATGCTCCGAATTGATATTAATTTTGCTCAGTAACTGTATAGACGAGAACTAAAGTATTAATTTGTCAGAACAATGCTTCAGTACCCTGTGCGTTGAACAAATTGATTTCATTCTTCACTTTGAAATATTAAAACACACCCTGACAAAACTCTACACCATTGTAAAAAGCTCACCAAGCTTTAAAAAAAGGATCTTTGAAAACAATTCATTACTCTTTACATTTTCAGAGTTCATAAAGAGAATCTCGATATTTCTACAAAATTTTAGCCTCTTAAGGTAGGTTTTTTTGTACTATGAAAAATTGCAGCTGTCACATATGGAGATGTAAACCACAAAAAGGCTACCGTGAGGTGTTTGCAATTGGTAAGATTAGTATCCCAACTTTTCAATTCAGTCATTAATTAGGAGACACTAATATCTCTTACAACACAATACAATACCGATCAATTTTAACAGAATTTATTAAGAAATCAAGTTTACAACAAGTCTTTTTTTTATTCTATAGTTTATTTTATAGTTGCAATTGAAAGAGACCGTAAGAGGTAAGTGACTAGGAATTTTACTGCCAATCCCACTTGTTCAGTTTAGATCTACCGAGCCTCTAGCATTTCACAACCTGGTACTCCTTGGATCTATCAGGAAAAGGGACGACTGCATGTTTTTAAGGTTACTATAGTATGGTAAAGGTCGCGATTAATATGAACAGTTTTTCTTTTTACGATTTACTTGTGTGGTTGCAAAACATATTCCTTGCTGTCTGTTAAGTTGCTTATCGAAGGTCTCTGAGGCGCCAACAGTGCAAAATTGGATTAATGGAAGAGTTCAGAAATACTAAAGTAGCATAGATGTTCCTCTTTTGTGCCACATTTTCTTCCCAAGAAGAATAAATGAAATAAACATTGAGAAGTTACAAAAGAAAACAAAACTATGTGAAATGCCAATGTTTTTTTTATGTTTTTTTTTAATCCCATCATGTTCAATTTATAATCAATTGCGCTGGTTTTTGTTGACCATGTTTCTTTACCTTATGTTTTTTGAAAAGTTGAAACATGACTAGCCATCCTAATATTAATGCATACATAACCCGAGTTGTTGTCACCATAGTAACGTTGCATGCGATTGTAAAGGGCAGCAAATCTATGCAATTTTGCAAATTTAAGGATTGAAAATTTACTGGCTCTTAATTAATGCGAAATAGGTTTAAAATATCATTATTCAATGCCCCATGAGTGTGTCTTTCGCATATAAATACTGGTTGATGAGGTTTTTAGGGCGCATGAAAAGGTACACAGGTTTCAACAGAGAACCTGCCTTTTGAGAATTGACAAGATTTTCTTGCTCTTAACGCGAAATACGTTAAAAAATAACGCCGTTAACCTTCCTTTTGTATTTTTGTTCTGGTTGAGCTTGAAATTAATTACGAGAAGGACAAACAAATTTCAAAATCTTTCGATCAATAGTCACGTTATGACTGATCAGGGTCAAATAGATGCTTCCTTCACTGGTTGATACTGTGCTCCGTATTTTGCTGTCCACGTAAGTCTGAAAGCGTCGCCAAGGAAAAATATGGAAATATTGCTGTGAACAGCTGCTTGTGAAGACGTGCACATAAAATCGACATTCGATCGTTAACAGCAAAGCTGTCAAAAGTGCAAATATCAAGCGCCTCGAGCCTTTCACTGCTTTGAGTTTTCGAAAGACTTCCAGCGCTTCAGTACAGTTCAGTCTTGAGCTGAACTGCAGGAGTGAAGGGTGATATTTCGCACGTCTTAGTATATACACAGCACAAATAGATTTCAGTAGGTACCGCTGTTTGTTGTCATTTGGTGAATCACATTTGGGTTGCTGCGTTTACTTAAGTTTTGACGACTAGCACTGAAAAATATATTCGCAACTTGAATTAACAAATAGAAAAAAAAGTCGTTGTGCATTTATGGTTTTCTGAAGGTGAACGACGAATTAACGAGAGTATTTCCATAGTTTTCTTGTTCTCCAAAGCAAAAGGAAAACATGTATTTTCATTTTAGTTCTATAAAAACCAAGTTTTAACTAAGCCAATTATCCCGACGCTTTCTATGCGTTTGGTTTGCCAAAAAGTTAAATAATAATAAATTAATTAACATAGAGTCCTGTGGGCAATCCTCTGAAGCGAACGTTCTTCAAAACTATATATTACCCAATAATTAAGGTTAGAAATAAATAATAAATTTATGACTGACATGAGCAATCATATTTTAAAAGAAGCGAGCTCCCACGGACGTCATAAACGGGGCAAATTTTGACTGATAAAAATCACTTTATTCTGATTGGCTGACAGCTGGCAAAGTTATTGTTAATTTTTAATTACAAAATGGATGTGCACTTGTATGAATGCTAGAGCAATTAAGAATTGCAATTTCAAAATTAATTTTAAGTATCACTCAGGTAGGTAAATATTCTTAGTTGCACTCGTATTCACAGGATTTCCTGCAACAATTTGAACAAAAAAGTCGCCTTTTTGTAGCATACTTATTAATGTATTTATTATCTTTTTAAGAAACAGCTTACGTTCATTTTTATTTTTTTTCCTGTCCATGCAATTGAAATATTCAGTATTCCTTTACAATTGAAGCCCTAGAAATTATATTTTCCAAAAAGATAAGAAAGCACACCCTGGGCAAATATTGTTAACATACGAAAATTTAATAAAGTTGTTTTTGAACGTGTTTTGAAGTTGTTTTGCTGTGCTCTCTAACTTTGGAATTTTGTCATTCTTGGTTCCATTTGCTAAAGATTGACAAAATGGGCCGTTGAGAGAAGGTATGGTGAACAGAAATGTGAAAAGAAAAAAAAACGTTGTCAATCTTTATAATCGGGTTGAGAAGACAACTTTCTACCTAATAAAATACACGAAAATATTACTCGATTCTGATTGGCTGAGAGCGGTGCAGTTCATGTGTAACAACAGTGCCAAAAGTGTAACACCAGTGCAAATTACACATCGTAATTCTGGATTATTGGCTGAAAGACAATATGAACTTTTCTAAGCCAAGGATATCACGAAACATGATAACGAACATTTTGTGCAGAAACTTTTCTCGTTCAATTTGGAATTGTTAGATGCTCGCGCGTGAGCAATTTCAGCTTTTTGAAAAACTCACCAGTGCAAATTAATTCCAAATTGAATGAGAAAACCGTATGATTACTTATACTTAAATCGAATTACTTGCAAAAAGTAGTGCAATTTTTACGAAGGGCAAGCACAAGCGTATTAATATGCACTGACCGCAGTGCAATTAACGACAAATTCGCCTGCTTTAAGCCAATCACAGTGACGTATATGTGATCTTGTCAGTCATATAACACATAGGTTTGTGGATGTAAATTGTTTTTATGTGACAAAGCAAATATAAACGAAGAAAATGGTGAGCCGTTTCACGCAGACTAGAGCAAACTCGTCTTACTTCTCTGGTAGTGACAACCCAACCAATTGACATTGCTAAATGACATGTCATGCCAACAAAAATCAGGGCAGACTTGAAATGTGGTTTGGCATCTTTTTTCGTTTAGATGAATAAAAACCTCATGCTCGTGTAATCTGCTGTGACAATGTTCATCTGAAGACACATGGCGAATATAAACCCAATGGTGTTTTACCAATTGGTAGGGCTTCAGTGCCAAAACGCCCACTTACATTGAAACTCTCACATCATCTGCTAGGTACTATATCATCAATTCACTTCGTGAAGACTTCTAAAACAAAACTGCTCCTATAGCAGGTTCCAGAAACCAGATGATCAATCAAAGGATTAAAATATCTCACATGTTTTGGTAAATTAGATTTTTTACGCCATACAGGAGGTTTCTCGTTATAAATTTTGGATTAGCTCACTTTAATTACTTATGATACCATGAAGCTCACATTGCCTTTGTGCAATGCATGCGATTGATGATATTCGCGAAATGTGGTTTACTAGAGAAAAGGAACCAGAGATATCCCAGGTCTTAAACAGCTACTATGGAGGGTAGCAGTATCTTGACAAGGTTGGCCTGAAGTGTTTGCAGTTCTCCAAACAATTCATCTGTGCAATAAAGTCGATTTTGAATGGCCAATATTTTTACGAATTTACATGACAACGTCATTTTGAAGACACTCTAAAAGTCTCCCCATTGTTTCCGATTGAATTCATTGTAGCAGGTGGAAAAACCGATATCTAATCATCGTCACTTCAAGAAGCTATAGCTTTAGCGTGCAATTTATGAAGGCCTGCCGTCAAAATATTTCAAAAAATCTATAAATAGAAAAAGAAAACAGTTTGAAATTATGGTGAACCTTCTAAAATCAACATAATCCAACGTACAAACTCGCCATGTGGCTCCCGCTGGAAACGTGTGTGAGAGTGGCAACAATCATCGAAATAAGTGTTTTCGATTTTAAATTCAGAACAGCAAAATAGTTTGAATTTAATTATACCTTGGTATAATGAAGCTAAACCAGTCAAACGGTACATTTCTACTTTGGAATGAATCGGTATCTAATCGAGATTTTGACAATGAAGAAACGGCAAGTGCTGCTTCAACCGTCGTCATTGTGAACTGTGTCTTGAATCTTCCACTAATGCCAATAACGATTTTTGGAAACTTGATAGTGTTAACTTCGGTAATGAAAACCCGCTCGCTTCGTTCTCCATCCACTATTTTGCTATGCGGCCTTGGTGTTTCAGACCTAGTTGTGGGTTTGGTCGTCCAACCGATGTACATCGCCAGAGAGCTTATTGAGAATGTTTTCCTGAACAAGTTATCGAGAACGGTGGGACTTGCATTCTGTGGGATCTCTTTGGCAACAATGGCGGTGATAAGCGTGGATCGATTTTTGGCACTGCAGTGTCACATGAGATATCACATGTTAGTTACTTCAACGCGAGTTCGATTAACCTTGGTAATAATTTGGCTTATTCATCTTCTACCGCTTTCTACTATTGTAGGCTTTTGGGATGTGCCTGCACTTTTTGATGCAGGTCGTATTTTGATTTGTGTTTATACCGTAGCCTCCACTATATCTTACATTGGTATCTATCGAATCGTACGTCGCCATCAGTTGCAGATTCTCGCTCAAAAGCAGGCAGCCGAACTCCCACATGCTGAAACTGCCAAAAACCTGGCGTACGTGTCTTTAAGCAAAAGCGCTGTAAACACGTTTGTGTTTTACATCTGCACAATTTTTTGCTATCTCCCATGGTTTATTTACCGAATGATTTATAGCGATTTGTTCTTCGCAGATCCTAACACCGCGTGGGTTTTTGCAGCAACTTTGTTATTTTCAAATTCAGCCCTTAATCCGTTCTTGTACTGTTGGCGTCTTCGTGAACTTCGAGCAGCAGTTAAGAAAACATTAAAGAAAATCTCATGCAGAAACAGCAGCTGAGACAACACAAGGCTGAACTACAAACAAGAGAATTGTTTGCTTTTCATACGGACCGTGACTGTTTCAAAACGAAAACGCCTGTGTTTCTTTTTAAATGTTTTTAACCTTTTCATTCTGTAAATTAGACAGTGAAGAACTTACATTAGAACAGAGGAAATTTTAACCACAATGAAAACCTGACGAACGTGTTTGTCTGAGAGAAACATGTGATAATAATAATTAATGCATATATTAACGGCCTTTGTTCGACTCTACTGTGTCACTTCATATAAAATTTAAGGCATGACATATAGCGAACGACGTAAGTTCAGGTTGAAACCTCTCTATTCAATGAAAACTGGACAATACCGGACAATACCGATGTATGGGCGTATCTATATATTGCAGAGACCATTCAGTGTTTTGACAGCCCGAGCAGTAACTGAAAAACCAGAAGTGAAGAGTTTTCAATTTAATATCAAGAAAGCGAACATTTACTGGAGTTTACTAAATGTGAACATATTGCATTTTATTAACACCAGTGAAATACAAGGCGAGCTTTCGTGAAAATTAAAGATTACCGTTGCTATGGTTACATAATAAATCGCGCATTTGCAGTTCGCGAAAGTGAAATGGTCTGGGTCTGGTATTTCATCGATGATTATCTAATAAATAGGAGATTACGTCGCCGCTTGGAGATGCGATAGTACTCTTCTGGTGTTTAAAAATATTTAATGAGTGAGCGCAGCGAACCAGTGAAATATTTTTGTCAACACACGGACCGCATTCAGACATAGCCTGCGTAGCAGGGGTTTCCGTGGGGTTTGGGAACAAAGAAAGACTGAAGACGGGATTTTCAGTGTTTTTCCCGCGCGAAAAATGGGGCGAAAGCCAAAACGAAAGAGGGGGCACCACTTTTCGCGCGGGCAAAACGCGGAAAGTCCCGTTTCTTTAACTTTCCCACTGAAACGCTTGCTACGCAGGCTAATTCAGACAATAGGCTAGGTTGCTAAGCCGTACAGAAATAATTTGTTCTACACCTTCAAAGCGTAAGGGAATATTGAATTTATGAATTGTTTGAACAGGAATGATGGAAGTCATAATAAAAAAAATAACGTAAGATCTGCTTCACTGAGTGATTTGTATCATCAGGATTCTGTCTGAATTTTTTTTTTTTTTCGTCATTGCTGTACGTCTCTTTGGTTTAAAAAATTAAAAGATAATTACACTATTAAGTATGACATAAAAAGGCGATTTTGTTTTCAAATTAGTATAGGAAATCAGACCACATATGGTTTGTTGTTGGTTCTGGCCTCGCATCGACGGTTTTTCTCCGGGTTCTTAGGTTTTCCGCCTTCCACAAAAGTAAACATCTCCAAATCATTAGGTTCAATTCGATCGGGATATAGGAGGGTCTCCCAGGGGTTTTGGGGAACAAGGGAACAGAATTCGAAAAATTACAGTACGAAAAAATTCTGATATAATAAATAGAGACCATTATTTCGGAGTTTTTATGTGTGAGAACATGAGAACATAGGGCAATATTGGAAGGGAACAAGGGAACAAGGACCCCTCCTGGGAGACCCTCATATAGGACCCACATGAAAACCTGCTAAGGCTGGTGTGGCTTCCTCCCTCTGAATATTGTAATTTTTTTTTTTATTAAAAGAACAAGCTGTGGAAACACTCGCGCACAGTTTTTGCTCGTATAGAATTTCTTGCAGGACACTCGCTTCAGAGAATCATTAAGACACGAGGATCTTTCTATTTCCTAATTGATCAGCGAATATATTTTTCAGTCGTATTCGGCAAACATAAAATGAACAACTGTAACGTCATCTCACCGGATAACAACGAACAACGATACTCACTCTAAGCCATTTGCAATGTGTTTATAGGAGACGCCGGTGTCAAATATCATCTTTTGTTCCAGCAATTTAGCTCAAGACTGAACTGTCCTAAGGCGCCGGAAGACTTTCGGAAACTCAAAGTACAGAAAGGGTCGGAGCGACTGACCTTTTTTTTTTTATTGCGCCGTGGTTAACGATCGAGATGTCGATTTTATGTGCACGCCTTCACGAGCAGCTGTTCACAGCACTATATTTCTCAATTTCGTTTTTCCCTCCTTAGCTTTCACGCACACGGGCAGCCAAAAAACATAGACCAATATCGACTATATGAAGCACGTATTTGGCACTCATCGACCATTAGCTGCGAATTTGCTGGAAAATACTATCCCCGGAGGATTTTGAAAGCATTTCTGGTATCTCATTTCAAACTAAACATAAAATAAATAACAAAGGAACGTTAATGTCGTTATTAGTCTCCTGTGCATTTTAATACAAGGAACGAATTATTAAATATTTAAACACAACATTCAGACATGCAGAACAAGGATAACAGAACTTAGGACAATCGTACCTTTTCGAGCACACTATAACAAACCTCGTCAACATGTATTTACATGCGAGAAAGATGCAACACACAGTGGTGACGCATTCGATGATTTTTTAAACGTATACTTTGCGTTAACAGCAAGAAAATTGTCAATCCTCAAAAGGCAGGTGTTTCAGTGTTAAAACCTATCCAAATTTATTCAAAGGTGGGAATATAACTCAGCGTCATGTAAAACGCTTCACAGTTTGTTGTAACGTAATTATGGCGAACTCTACAGCTTTACTAAGCGTCGCTTCGCAAAACTCTTCAGCGAACGAACGTTCCGTATGCCAAACTCTGCAACCATTCTTGGACATGGAAGCCAGGCATCACTTACCACAATTCTACGTAATATCGTCAATATGCGCTTGCGTTCTTGGCTCCGTCATGTGCTTAACAACACTGCTTTTTAATACGCTTGTGATCATCGCAATTTGGAGGACACCAGTACTTCACCAACCGAGAAACGTCTTGCTTTGCTCGCTGGCAGTTTCTGACTTCTTCGTTGGGTTGACGTCGGAACCTTCATTCGTGGTAGCAGAAATTTCACTTCTTACGGGAAATATGGATATTTACTGCCTAGCGGTGTTTATCCACTTTTACACGAGCTGGATGTTTAATGGGATTTCCTTCCTAACGCTTTCAGCCATTAGCTTTGAGCGATATATCGCCCTTCGTTTGCACCTTCGATATGCCGAGTTGATAACAACCACTCGCGTCCTGACAACGGCGCTTATTTACTGGGCGATATGGGTGACATGGATAACACTACTGTGGTTTTGGGCGAAAGACAAAGTGGTCTCGCACATTCTTATTGCTTTTTGCTGTCTTACAGCAATGGCTGTGGCCTGGTGCTATGTTGCGATCTATAAAACTGTTAAAAGACACAGCAAGCAAATTCAGAGCTCGCAACAACAACCTCGTCAATTTCTGGGCCGATATCGACGTACAACCAATACAATGATCATTCTCATTATTTCATTTGTTCTAAGTTACTTTCCCTTCGTCATAACCTCAGCAATAAGCGCTTCGCAAGAGAAAGAAGATATGAGAACATCTGCAGCTCACAGCCTGGCTGTTCTGTTCATTTTTGGAAACTCTGCAGCAAATCCGTTCATTTACTTTTGGCGCGTGGCTGACCTTCGTGAGGCCGCCAAACAGGCTACTTGGAATCTCCTTCATCTAAAGATGGCTGTAAAGAACGATGTCACCGTTGAGCTAGAAACAAAATAACTCTGGAGTTGAAGTTATGGGTGCGTTCCTTAGGGGTTATCTGGATCACTGTTTGGATCATAGTGCATCAAAGGAACCACTGAGTCCACTCTGTCCACAGATTCATCGGTTTCTTTGATGAAATATGATCAGCGCGATCTTCAATCCTGATCTTGATCACCTTAAAGGAACACACCCTAAATTAAAGGATGTGTTTGCGCCCTTCGTCAGTCTTAGGTCGTCAATGTGATATTTCAGTAACTTTTACGACCAGTTGATAAGCGCTGAAATTGCCTAATATTTTGTAGCATGAAAGAGACAAATTGAATTTTTTTTTCCATCTTTAGACTAGAATATCTAAGAATATCTAGTTTCAAGAATATCTAGAATATCTAATTTCAAGATCGTACTTGTTACGCTGAAAAATGTGATAATGGCCAATGCAAAATGTAATATTATTCCAAGATGTAACATAAACGAAAAATGCAATAAAATGATGGAAAATGTAGTGTTAACGTTAATGCAATAAAATTGGCGGAAGATGCAATCAAGTGGTTACCGCAAAATGAAATTACTTTACAAAGCAAAATTTCATTTATTTTCCGTCCTGCCCTCTATATATTGGTCAGCCTGTCTTCATATCTCAAATGATAGACCGCTTCAGCTCGAAAGCAGAGGCCACAAATTTGAGACACCCTGCTGAAGGGCTGAATTTTTTTCTGGCTTACATGCTGCATGCACTGAATTGATTCAATTCCAATTATTTTCACTCATTTTGAAAATGTAAATAACGCAAAATGTAATAACTTTTTAATTATAGCCATTACATATGGCAAAGAGTGCCTTAGAACATAGGTTTCCTGTAATTTTTTTAACCGGCATTGCATTTGAGCAGTAGTTTGCGACCACAGTTTTAAGGTGTGTTTCTTCGGGAAAATCTACGATCTGAAAACGGATTTTGCATTTCTTTACTAAACAGATTAATTCAAGACCACTCAGATCATGGTGCGTCAAAGGAACCGAATTATCCACTCTGAGAAAAGATTATTAAAGTGAATGAACTCAACGCAAAATCCCGCTAGCAACCATTTGAATGTTATTAGGGTTTCGATAATTCTCACTATCTAATGAACCCCACCGAGGTAACATTTTCTTTGACTCGTTGGGACTCCCAAAGTTCCTTTAACAGGGTAATAACCCAGGGGGATTTGCTGTATTAGCAGTATTGCCTAATTCCGGCACCTTAAACATTTACCGGTATAAAAAAAATATATATATAGGTACTATTTCACGGGTCCTACGAAGTTGCAATAACTATATGCGGATAATACTTATCCGCATAGCCGTGGCCGCAAATAAACCGCCAGATAAAATAATGACCTTGTGAAATCCTGGGAAGAATAGCGCGCTTCTTGGCCAAAGGATTTCGTTCAGCCATTTTTTCTCGCTGTTTTCTTTTGCGTCACGCACGACGGACAAAGCGAAAGAGGGAATTCTTATAGTCTAACACAAATCCGGGTCATTTTAGCAACTCTCGTATGACCTAGCATGAATAGCGCGATATTCTTTAAGGGAACAGTAAGAGATTGAGATTCGTATCAGCCTCATTCTACAATTGTTCATTGAAGTAACAGAGATCTAATAATTCATTCTAGGTTTCTGAAATACCACAGAAAGCGCCATCAACCCCGCTAGCAAACAGTACTGCAATATTGGTAATCCGATTTTATAAAATTTAAACTTTAGAGCCAGAAACGGGCAATTTTAAACAAGGTCTAACATACCTCCTTAAGATGTTACAATTACAACATTTTGTCACGTTGTACTGTAAGGTTGGGAACAGCCAAATACTTATAAAACGTACTGACATAGGTAAACCCTGCTACAACTGTTTTGCAAGTCAGTTACCTTTAAACTGAAAACATTAAAAAACAAATCAATATTTACACAAACATGACAATTTTTCACAAGGCTGCCATGCTTTCTGTCACAACATTCCTACATAGCACTTGCGTGACTAATATGTACACTGTCACGATACCTATATACATGAACACAAAAGGAAATCTGACTTCACGTAAGACGTCACACCATGCCAGGTTTAGCATACATGGGTAAGTGATTGGAATTGTAACTGAGGAATCCCAACAATCTTTGTTCGATTGCTTTCTTTGCAGTCGAAGCCACGTAAGAGTCCGTGAGGTGACGACGCTGGTCTTTGGATAGCTTAAATTTAAAAGAAAAACTGCGTTAAAAACAGTCCCTCTCTAAGACCTTGTTAGAAATCACCTTTCTATAGACTGTTGTGAAGGGAAAATCATTTAATGCGTTTCTTACTTAAAAGAGTTTGTGACCACTCAAATAAAAGCTATTGAGCAGTACTTTCATGTGGTACTGTATATTATGCTATACAAGATGTTTCTAACTTTTAGGTCTCTGGATGAAGCCCTAGTAGGTGACCACTGCAATGAAAGTTACTGAACAGTAATGTCAAGTAATACTGTTTATGATGCTGTGGATGAAGCCCTAGTGTTTGACTATTCAAATGAAAGCTATTGAGTAGTGTTTTCATGTGGTACTGTTTATTATGCTGTACAAGTTGGTTCTAGCTTTTTAAGTTTGTAAATGAAACCCTAGTGTGTGACCATTCAAATGAAAGCTATTTAGCATTACTTTCATGTGGTACTGTTTATTATGATGTACCAGGTGGTTCTAACTTTGAAGTCTGTGGATGAAACCCCAGTGTGTGACCATTCAAATAAAAGCTATTGAGCAGTTATTAAGCTGTACAAGGTGGTTCTAAATTTAAAATTTGTGGATGAAACCCTTGTGTGTAACCATTCAAATGAAAGCTATTGAGCAGTACTTTCATGTGGTACTGTTTATTATGCTGTACAAGGTGGTTCTAACTTTTAAGTCTGTAGATGAAACCCTTGTGTGCAACCATTCAAATGAAAGCTACTGGGCGTGTAAGACTGATTAATATGCTGTACAGAGATTTCTAAACTTTAGTGTGTCAATGAAACTCCATTTTCAGGTGGTACTATTAACTACGCCTAAAATGGTTCTTAATTTGCACTGTCTGTATATCACCATTCAAATGTAGGATGTCGAGGATAGTGCTGATTTAAGAACCGACGTCTGCGTCTGCCCTGTTATTGATCATGAATTTTTTCATATCATTTTCAAAGTAGCTGTGGAACCACGTGGTGATACATATAATTGTCAATAACAGGACAGACGCATGAAAAACTGACATCAATTTGTTTTTTACAGTAACAAATTGCCAACTTGTCCGCCCTCGCTCGTCGCGTTAACAGCGATTATAAATTCATGTTTCCAACCCCTTATTGACGATGAAAATTAGCCAATGAGCGCGCGAGAATGTCTGCAGTTTTTGTTAAATACCGTTTGGTTTTCAATATTTTGCCACAATAGTTTTTGTTATTGTTGTTGTCGTTTTATTTTAAGAGAGGAAAAGAGGAAGTGTTTCTTCTCCTATTTGATAGAAAGACAAGTAAAAAGTAATAACACTGAACGAAATCCAGAAGAAAACTGGAAGGTACTCACAACTAAATCTTCGTCTATCATTTTTCGTACTTTCTCCTCCAGGGACGGAACGTCCGCAGACTGAGGGGGTAGAGAGAAAGGCTGGGTTAGTTTCTCGTCTTAATCTTTCCGCGTTAAGTATGCCTCGCAAGACATATTGTCGTGTCATGTAAACTATGGTCCGGATTACCCTCGCCCATTATGTCATTTTTTCCCTGACAGTCAAAACCGATAAATGATGTTTACTCATAGGTTAGGGATTAATAACACATATTACAAAACAATCAGGCATTAAAATTTCTACTCACAGGCTTTGCCACAAGAAGTTCCCGGATCTCGTCTCTGAAATCTTTAAACCTGTCGTGGAACACGGCCAGACACCAGGCCTCACGGAAGAAGCTGCAGAGAATTAGTATATCAGTTCTCCCTACTTTTATCCTAACATTTTTTTCTGCTCTATGTAAGGATTTTGTTGTGTATTAAAGAAAAACATTCCCTAAGCTAAGATTTTCTTTATTCTTAACACCTGTATGTGAAGAATAACACTCAATCAATCAATCACCAACCAACCAATCAATCAATCAATCAATCAAGACATCAACCAACCCATAAAACAACAAATCAACCACGCAACCAAAAACAGTCAGCAAATAAATCAAGCAGACAGATAAATAAATGCATTTATTTCAAATATCGAGGTTTAAGTTATTTCGCTAATTGGGGAAACCATAAATTAAGAAAGAAAAGAGTGCAAATAGAACTGAAAATTTGTGTAAATTCCTAACTGGTTGGAAGCTGGCCAAGCAATTAATAAGCACTGCCCATTAAAACGCAGCAGCTAACAAACTACTGAACAATGGTTTTTGCAACGCCAAGTTTTACTCTTCATAGTAAACTGATAAATAAGTTACCTGTAAAAATCGGTTATAAGTCCTTCGTCGTATCGTTGGAGCAGGTTGTTAAGATATCGCTCATGAAGGCCATACAGGGACACAAGATTGCTCGTATCAAGCACCTTTGGACAAAAGCAAAAAAGCTCTTCACTGGCCAAGACAACAAAGGAAAGCTTTAGGGGCATGAAGTGAGTAATGGCATATGAAGTACCTAAAATCAAAATCTTTCCTTCCCAGCCCAACAGACCATATTCGTATTCTCGGTGTTGGACTGGGAACTAGCTCGCAATGGAGGCTCATGCGGTGGAACATCATTAGAAAGAGATTAATATCATTTGTACTTGAAAAAAACTCCTTCCATTAGTGTCAATTGCAAGCTACTTCCAGTCTAACACCGAGAATACGAATATGGTCTATTAAAATTGACCTTGATCACTACAAGAAAAAGGAGCGACAGGAAACAAATTGATTTTCATCTGGTCTTCGCTTGGAGGAATCAAAGGATTTCAGGAATCAAGTTGCCTTTTAATGCTTGGAAAGTAGAGTAACCACTCTTGTGATCACGTGCTCAAGATGCGTACCTGGCGAGTGTAGCACGTGATCGTCTCTATAGAATGGTGCTGATTCACGTGCAGGCGGAAATAGCCCTGCTCCTGATCTGGCTCAAGGGCGCTTCCTGTCACAAGTTCCCTTCCCTGCGGATAAAACCAAAAGAGAAAAAAAAATTATGTAGAATAGGAAAACAATTAGGCAATGGAATCCAACGAAAACGGTTGATCGCAAAAGAACACAACGCAAAATAATATGGTACTAAAGAGAAAAATCGAGTTTGACCCCAAACAATAAATCTATGACAGGTAAGTCGTTTCCTTAACGCACACACGAAGACACGCGCCTGGCCTTAAGCTAGTAAGAAAGTTTTCAGGCATCTCAAGATTGTGCGCCCCACGCCCCTTGTGATTTTTCCAGTTCATGTTCCGGCCTGAGTGAGCGTAGTTTTGCAAAAAAAGTGTGGCTGATGGCTGACGTTTCTAGAACCTGAGTCAACCTCAGGGTCAAGAGCTTCAATTCTGAAAATGAATTCCGCTCAGATGGCAGAAACTTAGATCGACAACAAAAGTTCTTTTCAGAACTACCCTCACCTGGACGATCACACTATATGAACTACCGATACTTTTGGGTTCAAACCAATGTCACGCACCTTGCTTTACCTAGACATAGCACATAATACAATGTAGTCCACTTACATATTCGGGTTGTACCATGTGAGCATCTAGAGGAACATTCAGGCTCGGTTTACCAACTTGTAAATAATTGTAGCCACCTACAAGAAAATGAAGGAGAATCTTTGATTATAATATTTGCCTCATTAGCATAACTATTCAGCTTCTGATAAAGTCACAAAGATATCAGTTCTGAATATTGAGAGGGTATAGTACGGAACTTGAAGTACGATGCGTTAAATACTTTCTATCCGACGCGGGTTTGAAAACTTAAAATTTTGATGTATGATCTCAATGGTG
>Ga0126337_10000513_pt1 | contig 19882 bp, 7 predicted proteins | sample DipCmetagenome_FD_92527 | JGI IMG/M metagenome (GOLD analysis project Ga0126337, IMG submission 92527) | Coral microbial communities from La Bocana,Puerto Morelos, Mexico - Diploria C A metagenome | ecosystem: Host-associated > Invertebrates > Cnidaria > Coral | place: La Bocana,Puerto Morelos...
AGAGTCAGGTCATAAATAGGGTATCAAATTTTTGGTCAGGTCATAAATAGGGTAGGGAAAATCGCAGATTTTGGTCATAAATAGGGTAAGGGTTTTGGGAAGCGGGCCGCACACCCCTACCAAGTTTTTCTGGGAGTACCCCCCCCCCGGTCCTGACCATGTGCCTAACTTTGGTATTTACTGTGAAATCTTAAACTCAGTCTTTTCTATTGACCATTACAAGATCTTAGTTTGAGATGTACCTCTTACTAAACAAGTTTGTACTGTAAGTTAAAGACCAAGTTTTTTCCACTTGGATTTATGGCCCAAGCATGCAGGCCATAAATCTGAGCGGAAAAAATGAGGATCTGTAACTTACAGTACGGACCGAGAAAATGAGGTTAGTAAGAAAATGAGGTTAGCATCTCTGGGTTCAAAGAGGTGGCTAAAACAAACTAACTGAGAGATATAATAACGTCACTTACAGACCTCACTCTTGGTCTATAAGTAGTTAACATGACTGTTTTGTTACCTTCAGTGAGTTGACTGCTTGGTATGGCATAGCAGTGGCTGGACAGCACCTTTGTATGTATCTGGCATGGCTAGTTATGGTCAGTTACCTGTCTGGAAGAAGCCACCAGACACAGCTATGGTATCAAAAGAAGATTGAGAACTTTCCCAAAGACAAAAGGAACCTCTTTCCTGGGATTTACTGATCCATCAAGGGTCTTATTTTGCTATAAAGCCACTTTTGTATAAGGTAATTTGGTTATATCAACTAAGTCGAAAATGTAATATAATTTTACTCGTTACGGTGGCCAATTTACATTTTCAACTTAGTTGATATAACCAAATTACCTTGTTACCCCCACTGATGCAGCACTACAGTTTCTTTAGAAACTTTCACCCTTAATTCACTTTTGTATAAGCCTTAGATCTTAGATCCAGATCTATGATGAATGAGACTCACGAGACAAAAATACTTCATAGAAAAGAGATATCAGTTGAAATGTTTCTTAACTTTATTCCCAATAATTCTCCCCTTGAAGAGAGAATTTTGTATGTGATGAAAATACAGTTTGATTTTAATTAAACATATGAAACCATTTCTTGTTAAATGAATGTTAAATAAGGTATTTGTAGTAATATACATGTAAAGCCAGAATCATTCATTGAATTGCATGATATGAAATCATGAAGCATACAAAAGTCCATCATCCTTCTAGCCAGGGTCTTCAATACTAACCCCTTCACCAAGAACATAGTGGGGAGGGAATTAGGGGTAAGAGACAAGACTGAAAACCTGAAAACAATGTTACACTGGAAAAACAGAGATATTGGATCATTTTCCAACTTGCAATGTCAAAATTCCTCACAATTCACTTTTAGTTGCATCCACCTATAGCTACACTAAAATCTCACATAATGAGAACCTAATTTCTAAGAAGCATTTAGGGTATCAGAGATTTCCTTTGAAATCTTTACACAAGGAACTGTTTGAACCTAAATTTTGAAACAGGTTCATATTTTATAGAATTCATTAGAAATTAAAACATCAAGTATAAAAGCTGTAAAGGGCATCAAAAAATCATTTGCAATGCTATTTTATATTGCTGTGTTTTAAAATAGGTTAATTTTGTTCCATTGATGAACAGTAGTAAGAGCATTGAAAGAACTTTAAATTTGGGTTTGTTTTGTTTGGATTGCATTTGTTTAGACATGATTAAGGCATGATTAACACAAATTTATATGAACCAAGGTGGTCTCAATATTATTCAACTAACAAAAACACTTTTTTGTTAAGACAATAAGAACCTTTGCATATGTTTTCATGTTTTATACGCTGTTTTCTACTGTAGGAGTATACTAGTGGGTAGCAATTCATTAAGTATCTTTGAGATTATCAAGAACTACAGCAAACATCTCCAGTTAATTCTTGGTATGGCAACTTCCCATTTTCTCTTTGCTGATGTATGTTTCCCAAAGTCTTCACATGAGAAAAAGGAACTGACCCTGATACCCACTACAGTTCTCTCACAAATGAAAGTGTGCTGTAATAATTATATTACAGACTATAAAAGTAACTGTTATCTAGTAGAGATATTAAACAAGCACAGCCTGACCTGAATCTTCAGTCACTTACAAACAACTGAAAGATGTTTAGGACAGAAAGGATAGCTGCTGATAATGAATTCCTTTGGTGCCATAAATATGAGCTCACTAAAATAATAATCAGAAGAAACCATATATAGGCATTTCATATTTTAGTGGCACCCCCACCCCCTTTTGCACTTTCTTTACCCCAGCTGCTAGCCAAATGGCAAAAGGTAATTTCTTGTCTTAGACAGGCTTTGAAATACAGCCATGTTTCATTACCCTAGGAGAGACAGGACAAGGGCAATATACAATACATCTTCATAATGTATTTCTTCCAATCTTCTTGGCAATAATCTGTTCATAGGCTACACAGAATTCAGGGAATAGCATCCTTACAAACTATTCTAAACAATGACAATACAATTTATTGAAATACTCTTCCAAAAAGTGAGAAAAATAATTGTTCTGTTCACATCCATACCAATAATGAATATCACCTATCACAGTGAACAGGATGTCACAGACATCTTGCCAAATTCTACATTCAATTTCTTACAATTGAACAATAATGCACTATTAAGGAAAGGCTATAATCTTATTGAATTTTTACTTCTAGGGAGCCCTAGTTGCAAAGAGATACCCTTTTAGCCTCATTTATAAATTGGATTATCCATCCCCTTGTAACATTTCATGTGCTGTGACAAACAAGTTAAAAATCTATACAATCCTATACAAAAATTGTTAATATGTAACTAATATTTACAGTCATGGCTATGACCTGTATATTACATTTTTTATTAGAGTTCTTTGAATAATTCCATCTAACAAAAAATAGCATGTAAAGTAAAAATCCTCTAAGCGATCTGTATAAAACTAGGGACGATGGAACCTGCAAAAGAAAATGACACATCCTGTTAGAATGAGGAATAAACAAGGAATAAGGAATAAACAATAATTACCTTGTATACTGTTTGCTTTCCTCATGTACTTCCATTTCTTTACTCTTAAACTCATTCAGCTCTTTCCTTATTGCAGCCTAATAGAAATCAAGCAATGGCTACACTTAATATAGAGTTCTCTAAGTTGTCAGTTTGCATTGGGCACTTCTCTCAAATTCATGCTTCTCAGAAAATCAACCCAACATAACAGCAAATCACAATCAATAAAAGGCTTAAGCTTTCCTCTTCTTCATCTTACAGTAACCTATACAAAAATTCATATGCATTGTGTTTGTTGATAATTTATTCCTTTCCTAAAAACTTGTCGTTATTGTTGTCAGTATGTTTTGTTTATTTTTTTGTAATTTGTGGCCAGACTAATTCTTATTTAAATATTAACAGAATTTAAAAAAAGAAACTACCATAACTTTTATTGGTGACAATCATACCTTGTCTTCCGGTGTTAATCTAGTCCAAGGCTTATCCGCTCTGAAAACCACAATATGCAAATCACCAAGGGATATGAACAAACTAACATGGCAGAGAAGCATTAAGGATTTTTAAGGTGCAAGGTTTTTTCCAAACATGTGGCCAAATTATTCCTCTTAAGAGACATTTCGGCAGATGTAACAGTCTTCATGTAAAGCTAGTTGACCTCTGTGGCCCTGCTCTTGGAAGTATTGAGCAGAGTAGTGATCCTGGTCTAAGCTTTAACCCAGGTTTATCATGTTTCTTTCTTTGGAAACCACTCAAGGTAGTACAGTGGAACCTCCATTTAACACACCTCTATATGGCAAAGATCTCATACAACAAACAATATTCTTTGCCCCAGTAGCAAAGAACCTGAATATAACTAATCCTTGCAATAGTAAACATATTTTTCAAGTTCCTTGGCCCTTCCTGAGGGCCCATAGTAGCTCCATTCTTTATATTTGGTGTACTTCCCTTTGACAGACTTTGGGTCAAAACATTTTCAGTTTTATGAAATGAAAACTGTTATTTGGCAACAACATGAATAATTTTATTACACTGGGGAAAACAAATTAACTGATATAAGAGCTAATATTAAGTAGAAGCCACTTTTTGATAAAGATCCCACCCAGAGACAATAATACATATACTATTTCTGTTCATACTGTTGTTGCTGAGATAAGATTGTAAATGAAAACACCAGTAAAAAAAACATTTGGGAGTTGAGACAGAGCATTTGAACTTGAAAGGCAAGAAAGTTTGAAATCTTCTTGATGCTCAAGAGATCAATCATCAGTCACAACTTTTGCAAATGTTGATCATAAACTAATTATTATTGTTGTAAGTTATAGATGTTATTTCAGATTTACTTTAGGGCGGTTTTCAATTGAGTGTTGTCAAAACAAAACAAAACCAATTCTTATTACTTACTAAAAAGACTACTCAACCCAATAATATTATCTCCAAGCATGGTAAAAACCATTCCCCAATTAACACTAACTAAAAACTGCTCTTTTCATCTGAAAATGGCAATTTTGTTAGCTGAGGTACACTCACCTTCTGTCATAATCATGGACATCAACACATTCAACATAATCATTAAACTTAAGGATCTTCTTTGCTCTCAGCTCTTGGACTGTGGGTCGTCTGCTTAACTGTAAAACCACAAATTTAATAGTTGTGATTTTTCACAAGCCAAAGGATTGTTTTATGTCTTTGATATCCCAACAGAAAGCAAAGAAAGGCTTTTCTTTTCAATGACATTCTTTAGATAGCAACCCTTTTATAAGGAATTCCTCTTAAGATGTTGAAGACATTTTTGACTCAACTATGCAGGATCTTTCTGGTGAAGTTTGATTGTGAGAGACCTGACACTCTTGACAAGTTCTTTGGAAAGTGAAATGCAAAATGATTGCCTCAAGCATATATAAAGTTAGAGCTGTTAATGACTGTCAGGTGATACAAACCTTTCTTGTTAAAACCCGTTTCTTTTCTTCTTTTTCTTCTTTTGCCTCTTCCTCTGATGATGCTGCAATGTGGTAATTAGCTTATGTCAAAACAATCTCAACATAGCACATCTTTAGTCAGTTACTCCTTAGTCCTCAGTGTAATCAACCAATAATTTCTTCAAAATGTCAAAATTTTGCTGACAAGCAATGAGGAACACCCTGTGGATCACAAACTTATGGCAATATCTTGCTAAAAAATGTAGTTTAATTCGCTCTGTCTTGAGCCCCAAGCTATGTAACTAGGCTTTACTCAAAACAGAGTTGTTTTGCTTTTTTAGTTATGGCATAATATTGTTAGACTCTGTCTCAGTTAATTGTTTTAAGTAAGTAGACAACAGTGTTGATTTATGAATTTAAAGTTGATCATTGCAGTGATACACACAACTTAAGCAGTTGTGAAATTAAAGCCTGAACAAATTCAAGCCTGAACGGGATTCAAACCCACGACCAGTGCAGTGCTCTCCTGACTGAGCTATCAACCCATCTGGGACCTGGTCACATTGTGAGTTCGTATAATATTCGTAGAAAGTGAAGAATGTCAATGAATATATGAAATATCATATACTTGAACTGCGGAGAAAGATATGAATTTAAAGTTGATCATCTCAGTGATACACACAACTTAAGCTTGACAGCTCAGTAGGGAGAGCACTGCACCGGTATCGCAGAAGTCATGGGCTGAATTTTTTTCAGGCTTTAATTTCACAACTGCTTAAGTTGTGTGTATCACTGCAATGATCAACTTTAAATTCGTATCTTTCTCCGCAGTTCAAATACATGATATGTCATATATTCATTGACAGTGTTGATTTAGGGAAATTGTCAAGGAAAAACAAAGTAATTGGAGTATGAAACTGGCAACGTCCTATTTAGCTGCAATGTTGGTTGCAAATAAGTATGAACACAATAGAAAAACAATTTCTAATTGGGTATCACACATTCTACTTTTTACTTGATACTGCTTCTATGGGTTTGGTAGCACCCTTTTCAAGGTCTCACAAGTGGTACAAGGAGTAGAAGGAAGTAGAAGGAATGCCCCAAAACAACTGCTATACTTTGATGACAAATAGAATTACAAGCCTACAAGAGTTGCTTCACTTCTGGTTTGTTTTAATAGGAAACAACTCACATTTTAAGATATTTCTCTCCCTAAGTTCCTGTGCTGTGGGTCGAGTGCTGAGTCGTCTGCAAGAGGAATGAAAGAGGGTTACGTATTACAGATAACATTTCCCTTAGACTTGCAAATACATTTTCACACAGAAGTGAATTTCAACACTAGTTATTCATGTATTGTAGGTCAAAATTAAATTCAGGTAAAAATCATTTTAACCTAGTTTGATTCTCAATTTCATTTGTCTTCAAACCCTAATTATTCATCATCCATGAATAAGCAGGGTTAAAGGAATTAAAATTTTACCTGAATTTCATTTTTACCTTCAACACATACATTGACATAATCAGCACAACAATAAATCGTTTGGATGACTCACCAAGTATTGTCATTGATCATTATTAAACTTACTATTGGCAAACACAATATAATTGAAAGAGTCAACCCTGAGACACTGGCAAATTTGTCTTAATTGGCTGCAAACACTGCTGACTACTGAGCATACAGCAATTTTTTCACACATCCCGTCACATACATCACACAACATCATTAATAATAATGTTTTTCAACCAGGTTCCAATAGCATGGTTATCATATGCTAAAAAAATATTCCATGTAGACTACCTGTTTTTGGATTTCATCAATTCAAAACCATGTTTCATTGATCTACTAGTGGGTTACTCTTACTGACTTTCATAGTTGGCAATAAGCTTTGCTTCTCACCACCTATCAGCCAATAGAAACTTTACGAACAAAGTTGAATTGTTAAAAAGAAGCTTCCAACGACGAGATGAGCAATCCTGATTGGTAGCAAAATATACCGCCAAAAAGATGCCTGGCAAACTTACAAATATTTTATGCATCTTGAGAGGAAATAATAAAGTGCAACCTCTAGATTCCAAATCATGTCGCAAAACATGCTAAAGTTATCACTTGCTCCATTGTGAAGCAAGAAGACTGTCTGCTCTACAAAACATTCTATGCAGTACACTGTTCCTAAGACAATTTGTGACATGCTTAATGGCTCTGCACTTCAAATCAGTGGAAGCAGCATAAACATCTTTTCAATGTCATGGTCATCCCACAAGCAAGATGTTCCTTGTTTGCAATGGAAATATGCAAATGTCTGTTGTAAAGCACTTTGCATCTCATCATTACTGCCATTGCATGTCCTAATGTGCAGTAGTGGTTGTATATACAAAACACCTGGCATTAATTACAAGTGAGTGGCAAATAATTTTATTACAGATTCATAACAGTAGAGTAGGATTGTTGCCACAAGTCACTTAAGATGCAACTGCTCACTCTATCCATGACAAATAGCCCTTTGTCTTTGATCACATTGTAAATTACGATCACTGAACATCACTCTCTTATTTTAAAATTAAATGCAACAATTTACTTTCAAGATAGTTTTATTAAAACCCATTTGACAGCCAGTTGACTTCAAACAATCATAACAGGTACCTTTATGTGGTGAACCAATCAAATAACAGACTCAACAATCTGTTTCTTAAATACCTGTTAAAATTGTTCTGTTTGAGATCTAAAATCCTAGTTCCCAAATGACACAAAAATGAAAGCTACAAAAGTTACACCACATCATTGTTAAATAAAGTGTTATAAAACTCTGTTGATATAAAATCCACAAAGTACAACTGTTGAGAACTGTTGAAAATTGTATCACTGCTATTGCTGTTATGGTAGCTAGAGTCTGACAAATCATTCAGTATTTATATCTCTACTATAATAACATTTCAAATTTTCAACACCATGTTTACAATGCAAAGCCATGGAAATGTTCGCTTTCACATCAGTGTGGATATCATGTTTATCAAGATGTATAGAAACCATCCATCAGAGAAAAACTTGTTAGTAAATGGGAGTTTGACAACCCTATGGACAAGCATGCTGTGAAAGTAGTGTGGGCAATTAAACAGTCAGCCATTTGCCTCGTGGGTTCTCCCGAATAGCATGGTATTTTCTTGCATGTAGTGGCAAAATCAGTGTTGAAGTGATCGGTTGCAGACAACATTTGTAAGCAGCTGTGAAGAGGAATTCCACGCCAGTTGGAGTTTACCTGCTCTAACATACTGCAAATGAAACACTTGCAAGAACTACTGGCAAACAAGATTCAGGTTTAGAACCTGAAGATCCAAACAAACAGCTCCTTGAGGAGCCATCACTTCTACCAAAAGCAAATGATTACCGGTAACAGGTTTCAGTATGATGTGAATTTTTATATGAAGTAATTCATATATGAACTGCGGTTGTAGATGAAAGTTTGAAGGAGCACTACAAGCAAGCTTAGTGCTACACAAATGGCTGACCTGTAGCAAACAAATGCAAGGAAGTAACGAATTGCAAGGTGCCCCAACTAAACTAACACAGCTGACCTAGCCACCCGAGTCAGATGACTGCTGAACTGTTTTGTCTTGAGATTTAACTTTGCCAACATGATATGTAGCCCTATAAGAATCCTTAAAAGCCCCTGATCTTTATTACTACTTGACTTTAAGTTATGAGATGTTGGTTAGAAATTGAACATGTTGCTTACCTTATAAGTTTTGTTCCAACTTCCGTTTTTCTTTCTAATTTTTCTTCCTCTGTTTTTGCTGGAAGATAATTAACAAATAATATTTAATTAGGGAAATGATAACATGAATCAAACAAAAGATACACAACTTTGTACACCCTTAACTTACAAAAAATCCTCTAAATAGTATTGTAACAGCACCCACGTGCCATAGTTTTACATAGTATTTTACTTAATATTATTTTTTTGGCAATATTATGATATCATGATACCATCAAATGATTATGTGTGCTTAAAACACGTTGTTGTATAGCACCTGTACACAATTGTTTTGTTTTCTGTTTTTTTTTACATAAGGGAAAGTCACAAGGAGTCAAGAACAAAAGTCAAAAATGTTCGTCTTGAAAATCCCACCACAGTGAATGTTTTCATAATTAGTTAGTTTCTCAGATATATCCATAGGTAGAGCTGTCAGCACAATTATTCAGGACAAGAAAAGTGCAATGTGTATTTTAGTTGTCCAAACCACAAAACTGCTTGTCCAAACAACAACCTAAAAAGACAATTAAACAAGGTACAGTAATATAAATCTTTTTTTTTCTTTTCCACAAAAAATGAAAACAACCACCTCAAACTCTTTTAGCCAAGCTGGTTGAAACTTTCTGATACATTTTGTTTCATACTTTTTCTTGTTCTCTTCATTCTTTTTGTTTTTGGACTCAACATCATTGTCAGTACCATCTTAAGTTAAGTTATTAATGTCAACCAAGAGACAAGACATTGAGCATGTATGTTATCATGTGCCCCTTGTTATGCTGTACAGCAGGACTCACATTGTGCATAACAAAATTGAACACACAACATAAAATGATATTTTAGTTTACTTTCTGTTAACACCTACTTAGAGCACTTAACTTATCAAATATACAAAAAAATATGATTTATTACATATCCAAAGAAAGCAGATAAGTTAAGTTTGCTGACTTTTTTCTACAACTTGGTTGTGTATTCAGACAACTGGGATCATGTCTAAATGGAAAAGTTACCCATCCCAGACATTCGGACTGCCCAAGTTTCCTCTCCTTTTATTACACTTCTTATCACTGCCTTGTGATCCTGTAGTTTGAGGATTGTTTTTACATTGGGTAAACTTCTCATTAAACTCTTATGTATCTTTTAGTTACACTGAATACGAATATACAAATATGGCTCCATAGGTAACCACAACCGTGACAATTAGCCCACCCGTATTACGGGTATGTATAGGACCAGGGGCATCGATGTCAAACAAATTTTCACCGCTTAACACACAACCAAAGTAGGAGACAGCAGTTGCTTATTTGTTACCAGTCCATATTTGACCCTGGCCCGGGTCCTTCCTTGGTGTTCGTAGGCCAAACACTTGACACTCAAGTGTCTCTCCCTACCCAGATACATAAATTAAAACTGGGGCAAATTTATTGCTGGGGGAAGCCCTGCAACGGACCAATATCAAATCAAATTTCTTTGGAGACTGATCGTGAGTGTCATCTGATGCCATATATCACTTGGGCTAACTGAATATTCCTCAGCTAAACCTGGGGAATATCTGAGTGATCTTCCTTAATTTTCAAAAATGTGCATGTTGTGAAAAACATAAATTTGAAGGATAATAAACACAATAGCCTCCATTTGGTGCAAAAATATGCTCGGATATTTGTCTTTGGACATTATCTGTTCCTAAAAGCTCTTAGTTTTCCTCAAGCTACACTCTTGGAGATCTGTTTGCTTTTGCAAACCACAGAATGATACATTATACTTCCAGTCATTGAGGACTTTATTGTGATACAGTACAGTGGCATCCTCGTCTCGGAGAGGCGATGGTCAGCGCATCAGTGTTGACAGGCTCTTGAGTGACTCAAAAGCCGATTCTTGAGTGGCAGTCTTTGTTGCAGCTGGTACAGATGTAGTTGGTGGCCTCACGAACTGATACTTGTCGTTCCTTTCTCGCCGCCCGCTTGATTGTTGCCTCAGCCCTGACCTTTGTCTCGGCCCTAACTGCCCCCTCCTTCACACTGTGACGCCAGGTGATAACAATATGATAATGTAGCATTACTATAGTGCCATATACACTAACTGCCCTACAGCGCTTCGCAATAATACAGTTAAAAGTCCTCATGTCTCATGTCTCATGTCATCCTCATGTCTGGTAAATCATTTAACATGTATTCACAAAACAACAAAATATGGTCATTTGAATTAAAAATTGTTCAAAATTTAACTATGATAAACTGAGAACCAAAATAGCACACACTATGCAAAAATTCAGTCAACAAGATTATTGAAATGAGGATTATAACTTTCAAAAACAATGTTGTTCAAAATTTAAAATCATGTTACTTTCAGAACATGGGATCTTATTTATTTACAGGATGGCATATAATTTTGTGTAAATATAAAAACCTTGTGTCTTTAATTGTCATATGAAAAATTCTCCACTATTGCTCTAGCCTCTCTCTGTAGCATGCAGATGATAGTGTCCAAATGAAACTAAAGGAGCTTGAAATTTCAGCTCATTTATTGAAATCATGGCTTATGTTGACTGTGAAAAAAGTCTGAAAGCTGCTCTATAATAAAACACAATAAAATCTGCTTGTGGATTATGTCAATAATTTAGGATAAATCTTGAGGTTAGCAAATGGGATAAAAGAATAAGAATGATTATCATAACTTATGGTTTATATATTCCTAACACATTATAAACACAAAGACATATCTCAAGAAACAGTTATCAACAACATCCTCTGTTGAACTCACCATTTTCACATGAATAAACAACTGGTAACCTATCTAGAATTACCAATGATCATAATCTAATGCTTCCATTATCAGCAACATTTATTTTACAGTTGTATTTGAAAATACTCTAGAAAATACAACAAACTTACTTAGATCAAGAAGGCCAGCCTGGGTTTGTCCGACCAGGGTGATTATTTGTCGAACAAATAGCATTTAGCTGACTGTAAGAATCCTCATTAAGAAAGCTTATATGATGGAATAACATGAACACAGAAAATATCTTTCATACAGAAAATGTCACTCATTTTTGACTGATAATAAATGCAGCCTGGCATATTATTCCTTCTTGCTTTCACACCAGGTGTAGTACAGAATGGCTCTTATCTAATTGGAAGGATGGCTAATGGATATTTATCAGTTCTAGGGCAGGTGTTTGGCAAAATTGCTTGGTGTTACAAATGACCAGACTATTGTAGAATAACAGACAGCCCAACAAAACACAAAGAACATAAATTGAATCTGATGTTTCCAATTCAATGCTCCCTCAGATCACATATCAATTACTAGTCTACGAACTTATTGCATATTTTAAAGAGTCATGCCATTTCATATTATTTACTGGTAAGAAAATGATTTTTTTCCTTATATTCATTAAACAAATACATTTAACTCTCCCATGTTATGAATACAGTAAGCTAGTCAGTTCTTTTCAGGTGATTAAAAGATGTTCCCACAATTAAATTCTATCCACTCAAGCTAGCCTGTTTCAGCTCAAAAGAAAAATAACAATAACAAAAATTAATTGTAATTTTAACCTATGACTGGGAGCAAAAAATTGAAAGAACCCCTAATGGAATCACTTAGATTGAAAAAGTACAGGAAAATTAGACAAAAAGTCCCCTTTCACATTTAAAACAGTGTAAGTTCTGGTGGTTTTTTGAAATATAACTTAGTCATGAATAAAAATGGATGATTTACTACAGATAAATTAAACACTAACAATAATTGATGTTTATTCAGAATATTACCAGTATACATGTATGTTCCAACTAGATTTTACTAATAGGTGTTTTTCATGAGGCACTGGAATGAAATCTATGATCATTACATTTCTTCCTTTTTTGAGAAAAAGGACAGTCTATAAGAGAAAACCACTGCTAAAATGACAAACGTCTTATTGATTACACTGCCTTTACAATAGTTTTCTGACAACTTTAAGATGTGTGATTCAAGATGTGGCTTTTTGCAGACATTTGATGTGGTTACAGGGTAGGGGGAACTTACTTGGAAGTATGTTTCTAGCTTCAAGTTCACTCTGACTCGGCCGAGCTCTCAATTTTAGAGCCAAACTGTCTTTCCTTCTGAGCTTAGAGGCTAAACCTATATGAGTAAAAAGAAAATTTAACCATATCATGAAATAAATGTAATGCTATAGTAATTAATTATTTGCATGGCATGATTTTAGCACATAGGCTCAGCATGTAGGCTCAAGAGTGCAAACAAAACATGAGAAAATGCTGCACTATATTTATCCCATATTGACCAGGAAAATAAAGATTCCAAAGCAAATGCAGCTATAGTTTGTAGTGACAATGTTTGCTACTAAATACCTGTTACAATTCCTTGTGTCTCCTCTTCTTCATCAGAATCAGAAAAACTACCATCATGTCCACCCTCTTCATGAACAGTGCTTTCATCAGGTGAATGCTTTTCTCCACTATTTTTTTCTCTACCAGCACTTTGAACTACAACAAATCTAAAAAACAACAAGCTTCGTTATAAAGTAGTAAGTCAGGTAATTTATTATTTTTCAATGAAACATTATCAATTATATCTTCTTACAATATTGTAACTGTTATCATTCACAGCTTTTACCTCAAGACTGATTTGAAAGAGGCCTTTGTCTTGACTAGACAACTTTGTAAATAAGGATTAAGATGTAATCTTACTGAAATTGCATTATGTTTCACAATTTTGCTTTAAGGTGGTCATAACTATTTCCATCCCTTTCAAGAGTTAAATTTGGATGAACAATAAAAATTATAATTTGTTGTTATAGCCACTCTTTATCAGGTTGAAAATACAACCTGGTTTTGGAAATGGTTTTCAAAAATTGCCTGATCATTGGTTAACTCACAAGTATTGTTATCACTTGTAGGACACAATAGGTACCCATACGAACAGAATGATCTGCTAAAAACACAAAATTTGAGCTTGAAGTACTAACAATTCAAAAAACATGGTGAAAACCAATTTTTATTATCAAATTTTGTTAGGCAGGGAAAGCCACAAACTTTGATAAAGGTTTAAAAAGTCAGTAAATGCAGTTCAGAACCACCTTATATTTTTTGGCTTTCTACATAATTCTCAAAGAGGAACTATTCTAACAATTCTAGGGGAAGCCAACAGTTTCTATTTATACACAGTGAATTCAGTTCGTTTATCTTGTTCTTTAAGAATGACATTCCCTGTTTGGCAGAGAAACACTCACGAGGCAAAGTGTAACAGCATTTTTAATGTGGGAAACAAAGATTCATCAGGATGATCACATTCACAGGTATGGTTGCTGAGCATTTGAAACAGGCATAATCAGGATTGGTTTATCAATTTCACCACTGTTTAAAATGTTAACAGTTGAAACAACCTTGGTTGCTGGCCACTTGTACTGCAATGTCTATTGTTTTGAGTTTTGAGGACTGTTCGTTCATCTGATGAGCTACCAGTATTTCGACGTGCTGTTATTAAAGAAACGGAAAATCAGTCAACCTGGTTAGCTCCAAGTAATAAATTCTAAAAGCACTATAAGGACTTTATTCTCACTTACAGTCAAGCAAGAGGATCTTGTTGCGGGGCAATGTCTCAATGTACCAATTTGGTGTCAAAAAAACAAAATAGTATTTTTCCTTTGGTCCATTGTTTAGTAACAGACTACAAGACATTAGTGACAGGTTGAGTCCAAATTGTCAAATTAGAAACTATGTTTAAAAACTAAAAGTGTGAACAACAAATAGTGCAGCAAACTTGAAAACTTAGGCCCAATTCCCAGTTTCGTTAGGTTACAGTATGTGTGATTTCTGCCACTTACTCTTGTCCAATCTAAGTTCCTCCCTGAGAGGAGTCTGTTCAGGGGAGGAGGAGACACTCCTTTCTCAAACAGCTCCTTGTAATTGATCCTTAGGTTAAAGTAGTATGCAATTGCAAAACACTTTGAATGCCTATCCTGGATAAGTAATAACAAGCTTGAAACTATTGAAATTTTGTCTTTTTCTTTGATTCTTGTCATTCGGATTTTTCCTGTTGAGGACTGTAATTCAGGTAGTTGAAAACTTGACATGTACTTTAATTTCTAATTGTTTCACCCAGAGATCACTTTTAATTTTTTACCAAATAATTATCTTGTTTATAACTGGTCTAAGGACTTAAACTAGAGGTCCAATATTCACCAACAACAACAAACAAAGGCCAGCAGAGTCAGTTCTAAGATTCATATGGTACTGTAGGTCTCAATAATACTATCTCACCTAATTCCTGAGTTAGCTGATCCATCATACTCATTGTGTCCAATTGTTGAACCTGAAAATCATTGTTTGCTTCATTCTCAGTAGGTAAATTGCCTAGCTGTGAGAGAGGGGCTTGCTGCTTCCTTCTTGGTTGTCCAGGCATTGGGTATTTCTCATCATCTGAAACCCTTTTTTCAGATGAAGGGCCATTGCACTGGATGTCAGCTGAATCATTTTCATTTTCTTTATCTGAAGAACAATATGTATTTGGTTACCTACTACAAGTGTAATAGTTTAACTGGGTTTACAATCAACTAACAAGTGTAGATGTATCTGGGAGGTCGATAATTCCATGTTTCTTACTCAAGACAGTATACACCACTACTTTATCAATAAATGTAATTAGTATGTAGGTCATATGTTTGTGCTTAAGCAGTCCTTTTTTGGTACAAACAAATTTAAAGAATAGGAAGTAAGTAATCTTTCTTTAAAAACAGTGCTACACTTCATCAATGGCTGCATTTCAAGCAGCTGGGCCTAAAACTAACTTGTACACTAAAATGTAAATTAAACAATAGAAAAATAACAAACAATATCAATAACAAAGACAAAAGCAAAACAATAAGAAGAACAGATTTAGACATTACTGTCCAAAGGGATGTTTACAGATGCAAACATTCTGATGCTTTTATTTTGAGGGTGTCTTTGAGATAGAGGTGTTTCAAGATGTTTCAAGGACTAGCACTTAGGGAACCTAAATACCTGACATGGCTGCCTGAATTTAATTTTCTTAAAGACTTATGGGCAAGAGAGGGTAGGAAATGACAGTCAAAGACCCTGAAGAAATCACTTCAGATCTCTTTTTGATCTTCAAACATAATCTCTTAAAGAGAAGATGATTTTTCTGTCGGTGACACAGGCATAGTGTCTTGCAAAAAGAAAAAACAATCCAAGTTCTTCAGCTAGAAGTTAAACCTAAGCCCTGGGTTACTAGTTCAGATGCTCTACCACTGACCTACAAGAGACTTGTGGAAGGACTATTGACCTACATTAAAATCTCTTCAAGTTAGAAATACATACATTGTATGCGGAGAAGTGTAATTACTCACTAGTGTAATTATTAGTTTGGTAAAAAAATATTCACCCTCAGTTGTGACAGAAAGAATTCCTTTCTTTATCAACTCATCCCTATTGGTACGTACAGACAGTTTTCTCTCAAGATCTGTGTAGAGAAAGTAATACAGGATTATAATACAAATTGACCCTGAAAATATTAAAAAGCATCACAGAGTTAATTGCAGTCCTGTATACATACATATTAGACAGTTGAATGCACTTAACATAATATAAACACGTTTTCCAAGGGTAAAATTGTTTTTGTTATAACTTTTTCTATTCTTCAAGGGAGGTCAATTCACGTGCTTACAGTGATTATTTCACATGAGAAATAATATTGCCCGTGTCATAATGAGTGATATCCAATTACTTTCAACACTTAAATAAACTAGCTCCTAATTGAGCTTCTCAGAAAAAATGTGGAGGGCAAATTGAACCAAACAAGTTTAGGAACCCTTGCACAATTATACAGGGCTAGTGTGGGAGACAAATTAGTGGAGTCAATTTGACCTTCTCAATTCTGTAAGAGATGACCTTCTATAAGATTACTACTGAATACCAAGATCAGAGCCATAAGTATTCAAAGTCTAAGTAATTCATAATTTTGAAATTTGTAAGACCTGCAAATCCATGAAAATTATGCACTAATTCTGAAATCTGAATATTTGTTCTTTAAGAAATCACCCAATCAATACAGCAGGATACTTTCACAGGTTAGCACCCAATGATACAACTAAGTCTGTGTGCTCACGAATTACCAAAACATTATTCAAATAACGATTCAATAATGGTAGAGAGGGAAAAACTGCTTTTTTAAAGGCAAAAACTTATTTTAAGGTAGTTATATTTTTCAATCTGAAGACCAATATCCACAAGTAACTGCCAATATTATTTTGAGACTTGACAGTACTACGTAAGATAATTTGTTCACACAAGTTTTTAAACTTGAAAATAAATGTTTGCTGGCTTTGCTAAGGGGGTGAGGCATCCCTTGAATAGAGATTTCAACTCTTGTGCTCAACCTTTAAATAGTTTCTATTGATTATGAATTAGGAGATTTTTAGCACTGTCTGTCATTTTACAAATGTTGGAGGTAAAGTGGCCTCGTGGCTAAAGTGCTCGCCTCTGCATTGAGCAGTGAGGGTTCAGGCCCTGGCTGGGGGATATTGTGATGTTCTTGGGCAAAAATCTTTACTCTCACAGTTGCTGTATCCACCAAGGTGCCGGGGGTAAACCTGCAAAGGACTAGCATACAACCCAGGGGAGAGTAAAAGTACCTCAGTGTAGTCACTTTATGCTACTGAAACCAGAAATAAGCCCCAACCTGAATGGAAACCTGGCCCTTCTGTACACTTTACCCTTTCACATTATTTTCCATATAATCTTGGGGGTGGAACATTAGCCTTCCTTGTTTCATTCCCATCCCAGGGGGTTTGAGGACACACATTGTAATATTCTCTTTTAACACAAGTTAACAGGACTAATGGGCAGGTATTCATCAATAAAAGTGTCATATTTATTTGCAAAATTGTTATGATTTCCAGCAAGAATGTTAGTCAATCTTTCTACAGTGTACACGTATGTACAATTAAGCAGATATGCAATCTTCTGGCTAGGCTTGCTATTAGTTTAGACACTATATCAAGTTCAAACACAGTGGGTTGTATCAAATCCTCCTGTTATTGATAACAGTATTACTTCAAGTATTTCTGACAACGTGATAATTCACAGAAAAGCCAGATAAATCTAATATTCATGACAAACTTGGGGTGAAACACAAACATGTAAGGTGTTACAGAATTCAAAATCTACAATTGATTCTGCAATTCATTTTGTTTTGATAAAATTAATCTATCAAAAATGTTTTCAGGTAAGAAGTAAGTTTAATATATCTTTATTTAATGATTTCACTTGTCATGTATTTTTAACTTGAACTAACAAATCAATTAAATCATACTAGCAGATATAGTGATTGCAGTACATCTTGGTCGATCCATGCAAGAAAGTTCGCTCACTTGACCTCTAAATGGGAAGTTGTACCATAACGTACTGGGAGAAGTGTCATTAATAGGGCTACATTCTTTGCTTTCGCTTTTCTACGAACCTTCGTATTTTCAAGTACGTTAACCTTTTGGCGATTCGTGATGTAACAGTCGTGTTATAATTACTGACGGACCTGACGGATTAATATGAAATTCAAGCTCACCGTTGTTTAAACGGAACTGAATAATTTTTTCTTCTCATGTTAAAATCACAGCGTTTTAACCGTACTAGTGTATGCCAAACAAAAACACTTGCTTACAATGAAAAAAAGACGAAAGAAATAACCTTGCGTAGCCGACAGTTGAAGGTAAGCTCATATCGGACGGATGGGAAGTAAACTTGTGCTTCCATTCGCACTTCTTGTTTATAATTGTTTTGTGTCAGTAGAAAGAGAACAATCAAACACTGTACAAGTATTGGAGGGCGTATTAGCAAAAAAGGACAAGATTAAGTCTTGCAATCTCAGCGGAATAAACTCTAACCTTGAGCAAATCTCTCACAAGATTACAGTAACAAACAATCAAAATTTCTTACTTTGTGAAGTTGTGATGAACTTCTGGCTCTTCTTTCTTCTTCGCCATTTCCAAGGTCGAAATAATCTCCCTATGCTTATAGCTAGTTTGCTTCGCCGAACGGTAGGAGGTGTACTTGGGGTTGAGTTAGCGCCAGCGACAGGAGAAGAAACGCCAACTTCCGTAGCGTTCAAAAACGTTGGCGCTCGCCTTGTAGGCACAGTGTTACCTCCATTCATAACAATGGTTTTTTCTCTGCGGCCTGGGTCACTGTTTGAACGATCTCGTGAAAGATCAAGGTTCCCAGAGGGAGAAATTCTACCATCATCTGCTACCTCCATATTCTACGTTGTTCACCGACTCATTTTGCGGTATTAGTGTCAGCTTCAGGCCTACCCGGTGAAAATTTGACTGCAACGCCTAGTGCTTTTCTGTACTTCCGCTGAAACGCATTTCCGGTGACAAAATATTCCATGCAACTCCTATTTATAGCCAACCGTATTTCCGCAATTATTTTGCTTTGGAGTTCACGTTCCATCAGCTTCAGACAATGCACATAGAACGGGCATGTACTAAAACCCCGAAACAACAAAACGAACCCACCAAAAAGAAACGACCGAAACGAGGAATCAGTGATCTCTAGTCTCTTGACCGAAACGAGTAAGAGAGTAGATAAAATAAGAGAAACAGAATGGATACCCTAGCACAGGTAGCAGTGATCTTATTGAAAAGGATGAGAGTGGTTATAGGGATAAAATGAATGTATAGAAAGGGTGAGTAAATGTTGTTTTATCCTCAGCATTTTTTGTTGATTACCCCTTTGACTGTTATTTACCCATAACAATATGGCCAATTGGACTATCACTGTGACGCCAATGCGTTTTGCTATCGTTGGCATTCACTTCGATTATAAAATCCTTTTCTTGAAAAAGGTAACTAGTAGTGGACCAACAACAAATAGGTCGGAACAGTCATACATCAAAATCGCAACATGTAGATTATAGATTGACATGACTGAAGGTCAAGAGCAGGTTAAAACTGATTATTTCAAGGCGGGTCGTCGGTGACGTAGCACCAGAAAACGCCCCACTTGAGGAGGTATCAACTCTAGGCACAAATTCAATCATTCACTAGTTCGTTTCTTATGTTTGTGTAACAGAAGGATATGAAAAGTTCCACCGAACTCGGTCGCAGAATTTTCAAACGTTCGTTGGAGTTATAAGAAACGTAGTGATGACTTAAGGCGTATTCCAGGTAAACTCAGTTGAGATAAGGTAAACTGAAGATGGCATA
>Ga0126337_10000516_pt1 | contig 19849 bp, 12 predicted proteins | sample DipCmetagenome_FD_92527 | JGI IMG/M metagenome (GOLD analysis project Ga0126337, IMG submission 92527) | Coral microbial communities from La Bocana,Puerto Morelos, Mexico - Diploria C A metagenome | ecosystem: Host-associated > Invertebrates > Cnidaria > Coral | place: La Bocana,Puerto Morelos...
ATGCAATCTTCGTTTAGTTTTTCCAATATAAAAATCCTGGCAGTCCCAACAACTAGCCTTATACACAACTTTTGACAATTGAGAACGGTTGATCCTATCTTTGTAGGGAAATAGAGACTTGATACGATAATAGAAATGTGTGACTTCATTAACATTGGCAAGTTCAAATCGTTTGTAACAAGGACAAAATATACCCTTTTTGGATTTGGATCTGGAAGTTATAGTGTAATGTTATTGAATTCAGTAAACTCGAATTAAAAAACAGACAACGACAACAACAACGGTAAGTTTAACAATTCTTTCATAAAAACCTCCAGCCTCATGGTTACCCTGAATCAAGGATATTACTAGTCCAACCAGAAATACTATGAAATTGAAAATTGGTTTCTAAGATGGCCCATCAATCCATCCATCCCTCAAACATTATAAAATCGTGCTGGACGAGTTATCACAGGTGCCGATTACCGGATGCCTATTAGCGAATTACTGAGCAGACTCAGCTGGTCCAATCTTAAAGAGAGGAGAAACAAACAAAAACTCTCACGACGTTTAAAATTATGAATGGTATGGCTCCAGGGTATTTAGAAAATATCCTTACGTGAAATATCGAGAAATCAATTTATAATCTTAGGATCTCAAGGCGGAATGTAGCCTTACCAGTAGTTAAAACCGATTACTACCGGAATTGCTTTGCCTATACTGGAGCGAAAGTCTGGAATGCGTTACCAGACGAAATGGGTATGAAAACTCCAATGGAGCTCTGAACCATAAATTAGAATCGCTCAATCTCTCTATCGACTTTTAGCATAAGATTTAACTTGTAAGATCGTTTCTTGGTTTCGTTTAGGCACATAAAATCGTCGTTTAATGTGCCAATTTATCTATTAGGAGATTTGAACTGCAAACTTGAGAATAGCAACAATCCTGAAGCTAAAACCCTCGTTAATTTCTGTCGCTCCTATAACTTGTCAATAGAGATAGGGCTAATGAGGTCTTGCAGATGGATAGAGGAGAATAGGACAGACGCTACGGTGGGATGTCTTGCATGCAACCTTATGCAAATTAAACATAAAAGGATTGCAGAGAAAATGCTTGGTATGTAAATGTTCTTCCTTCAGTGAAATGAGAGAGGTGATTCCTCCATGAAGTTGCATTGGTAGTGTTCACGAAAAACTATGCAATGCACGGGGGAAGGCTCGATCACCAACAAATGACACATATAGAAAGTAAAGCAAAAAAAACAAACAAACAAACAAAAAAAAAACACAACAAAAGGTGGGCGTACCGTGGGCCCACTTTCTTTTCACCCCATATGCTTAAGTGCCCTTGATTGATCGTGCCATTGAAAGGAGTGCAGCCATATTATATTTAGAAAACGTCATCATTAAAGTGCAACTAATCCCCAATTGCTTTTTCCTTTAATTGAAACTTATTAGTTCTTCTTATTACCTCTGCGAAAAGATATCTCGATTGATAAAAATCCCCGCTTTTCTACAGGTATCTAAGGTTGTAATTCCTGCATCCATGACCTAGAATAGTGGTCTTTGGGTCGGGCTTCTTGTCACGTCATCAAAGGACATGGCTCAAAACACTCAGGAGACGTTTGACTGGGTTTCGAGCGCTGAGAAAATAAATTTAGAGTAGTTGTGCTCTATATTTTATCCAAAATTGACAAGACTTTAAATGAAAGAACATTGATCAACCCAGGCTTGTCGGATAGACACAGTACAGCTTACATCTCTAATTTTGAAAACCAACCACGGCTTTAAGCGCGTTGTTTAATAAACTACCTTCTCAAACTCATTAATAATTCATTAACTTCTCTTCGACGCCTGCGTTAAATAATGAGGACGCACACGTTACGCGAAGGCTATTACTACTCTTAGGCTTAAAACCTGCTTCCTTGCACATTGACGACAGTATTCCATTGAGGTTTTTGATTCCCACTGCCTGTTTATCGTAAGCCAAACGTTTGGAATTTGGCTTAAAGTAAAGCGCTGTAACCTCACTAGAAATCGACTGTACTAAACCAATATACATTCGATACAATTCGATTAAACAAGATTCGGGTTTCTCATTCAGAGGATGACAAACATGCTTCACTACCCGCGGCTCATATTTCAAATCGGTAAGGCTACCGTGAAACGTTTTCGCTACGTTCTCTACAAAACGAATAAAATTACTACCAAGCTCAAAATTTGCTACTCTAATATCTCTATGTTCACCTCCGCGAAGCCCGAACAACTTTCCGTTATAAAAGTATACTGTATTAAGCAATGACTTAGCTGACTGACAACCTAGAAGTCCCATTTCCCAGAACTTGTTTTCTTCTTCCTATGTCACCGGCAACGTTTCCGCCTTCTTGTTCTGAAGAGCGATCCCTGCCCTCGTTGCGTCCTTAATTTCAGCGTCAAGCGCTGAGCGTAAAATCATAAACCTAGAAAATAGAAACAAAGCCCATTACAACAACTGCGTAATTTGAATACTATGTGCGTGCCTTGCTTGAAATCATCAGTTAAGTAATACCTCTTGTCAGATGTATTCAGCGGATTTATATCCTCGCTCGGTTTCTGTTCTGCCAGAAAGCGACGAATGCCAGCAATTATGCCGTATAGGGTTTTCGGAGGGTAATGTTCTTTGGATGGCTTCGCAACCTCCTGGACTAATTCAGTGAGCCAATAATTAATGGACAACACACTCATCTCGACCAAAGGTGTGTCCAACGACTCTACTTGATGAAAATCGTAGGTTTCAAATAAACCTCCGACCTCGACAATTGGTACTTTAACCAGTCGCTGCCTTTGCCACTCTTCAAATATTCCATACGCCCATTTATTCTTGTACTGAGTCGACTTGGGTACCGCATTTCGAACCAGATTTACCTCCTCTTCGGCTGTTTTGGCATCACGAAAACGTGACAACGCCATACCTGATTAAGAATGATCGAACTGAGATCAAGCGAATATACATGCGTTCCGCTTAAAACAATAGAACTTTTCAGGGACTTGTGACACTACTGTTAAAATATGTGACAACAAATGCTAATTACTCTAAAACAATACCAAAAAAAATAATTTATATTCGGCGTCATCATACATGTTTGAGAAGCTATATCAAAAACTCGTACTTCGTGTTTCATCGGGGTTTCCAAACACTCGAAAACAATAAAAGCACTCGGCCTACGGCCCCGTGCTTTCATCAGTTTTCTCGTGCTTGGAAACCCCGATGAAACACTCGCGCTCGTTTTTGATATATTACCTCAAAACCTTTTTATTGATTCAAAATGTATTTAGTTTATTGCTCTTGTAGTTGCCCAAAACTGTATTGTTGTTTTCTTGCCACACGTACCGTCGTGTAATGCGTAAACTTATGTTCATTGAAGGTGAGACTTTTTTTTCTGAACAACGCGCCGACCTTTCAAAGACTTGTTTATTTTAAAATTCGAAATAAGACCTTAACCTCAACTATTTGTGTTGTCCAAGTCCAACATTAAAACTAAAAGTTCGCAACAATAAAAAACATTCAATAATTTCTTGCATGGAGCGAAGTAACTTCTGTACGGAGTGCAGTAACTTTCTTATGGAGCCTCTTAAAGTGAACCGGTGTCATGAATACATAATTTACCTCTCAGAAAACACGCGCGCATTCTATTGTGATTAAGAAGTTAGCACATGCTATTCAAGTGATTGAATGAAAAAAAATAAAACAAATCAAGGTGAGATTTTTCTGCACAACGCGCCGACCTTTCAAAGACTTTTTTTATTTAAACAATTCGGAATACGACCTAAACTTTAACTATTTGTGTTGACCTTCTGTTTTCAATTTGAATAATCTCAATTAAACTAAATAAAAAAGTAGGAAGCGAAAATGATTTTTATGTCAGAAAAGTTATTGCTTCGATCAACTTTTAACCCTGGGTTAGCGTTAACCGGCTTTCGAACAACCCGGCCCTGTATTATAGTACCACTCGACTTGCGCTTTCAAGTTAATTTAGTGTTTTGAGAATCATTGATAATCCAGCTTCGTGACCTAGTCCGTAATAATTATTGTAGCACAAGGAATAATAGTTAAGTTAAGTTCACATGCAATTTGGTACTATCAACACATAAGTTAAGCAATTTGTCCATGTATATTTGCGTTTATAAATAAATGAACGAATCCTTAGAGTTCTAAATTATGGAATAAGTATCCAGCGTTCAAAAGAAATATTCATTTACTACATCATAATACAAGATGGCGCTGTACTTACATATTCGCGTCTTTTGTTTCTCCAACCTCAACCTTTCTTCCAGAACGCTTCAAACCAAAGCAACATAAACAGTTAGATTCTGTTTGTTTTACTTCAATTACTTCAAATGTTGTGGCTGGATTACGAAATGGTCACGTTCATGTGTTAACGCGATCGTTACAATCGAAGGCTACAAACGTAAGTCTTGGTCTTGTAATGTACTTCAAAAACAAACTTTCTTCTTCTTTCAATTAATTATTACTTTATGAGCATAAAAATATATTTTTCTAACGTAACATAAGTGTATTCATATTGGGGGCGAGTTGTCTGAAGATCGGGGGCGAGTTGTGTCCAGGGGGCGAGTTGTCCGGATACCCATATTGCTAGTAGATATAAAGATGCGGAACCATTAAGCTCTTAAAGTTCCGATGAAGTAGCAAAAGCTTTCAGCATTATTTATTCTCCAAAAACTTACGTGGCCAGAAAGAATGATTGTTGACCCTGGAAAAGAGTTCATGGGTGACGTAACATCTCTATTTAAGAAGCATAATGTCACTGTTCAACGTAGTGAAGCAGAACTTTTTCAGCTTTTATCGGCGGCAATTATCTTGTGAGGGCTCTTGGCAGGGGTGACAAAGCTGCACTTGAAGAAAACGTTCGCCATGATAAAGCAAGCTATCGAGGCTTATCAAGCGGCTTACGACAAATACACGCGCGACCGCACTAATTTTCTCGAATGGATTGCGACTAACACGCAAATAAAGGCGGAGGCCAAGCAGAACTTCACCAGCAATGACTATATACCTTCAAACTCTACAACCAGGCGCACCCTGAGGAGCCCAAGTTCTCAGATTTCTATCAACCAGGCGAGCATCAGAAACTTAGGGCGAACTTCTTTTTGTGGGCGGCAGCGCGCTCTCTCTCGGTTACACGGCTTTCCGTTTTCTCTGAATTTGGACAAAAGCAAAGGTTTGGTAATGGACGTCAAGCTTGCTAAAATCTACTACAGTCCTCAGGGCTTCAGATGCCGCAAAAGTCCCCGAAGAAACCGCCAAACAGTAGCAAGAAACCAGCTGTCCCAATTAAAGAAAAATCTGGCTCCAAAATTACAAAGTATTCCTGACCGTTTGGTGTGATCGAAAGAAAACGTTGAACCGATGAACTCGAAGGTGGTACTAAAAGAACTACAGATCCAATCTGGTCTTTGAAAGTACACCGTCTTGAAAGAGCCGTAACCAAACTAAACGGATATGTTGTCTATTATTTGTCAGACTGGCCTAAGCGAGGCTTTGTCCGCAAAGAGCTGTTGGTTTTTCCTCCTAATGCGCAGCTTCCTCCCGAACAAGTTCGCGCCCTATCTTTTTGTGCCCGTATGCCAGCGTGTGCATTCCTTTCTTCAAGAGCAGCTTCCTTTTCTTTTCTTGGCAAACCAGCTTTTCTGTTATTTTCATGTCTTCTGGTGCGTTGCCTTCTACCAAATCAGCCAGGCTGCTCATCATGAAGTTCAGGCTGTCCATGAACCTCAGGTTCCCAAGCGAAAAGAAATGTATTTCTCTGTGTTATTCGGGATGCAGTTTATGTGTCCAGTCACTCTTGACATCGTCTGCATCAGCAAGTGTTCTTCATATCCCTTCAAGTTGTGAAAGATCTTTTGTATTGGCGCCGTTTTTGGGCTTTATGTGGAGCTTCAAGTTGCAGTCGTTGTGTGCGGCGCCCCGGTATTTTCCTTTTATGTGGCAGTGGTCTTTCACCGCGTCTCTGTAGTTTTTTTTTTTTTTTTTTCCTTTAGCCGGGCTTTCGACAAAATATGTAGGCTTTGTTCTCTGGGCCTTTGGGCTTTCTCTCTCTTCTTGGCCCAACGCAACCCTTCATCGCGTTGTAATAACACCTTTTGTGGCTTTGGACGCAGTACTCGCCCGTGTTGGAGTCGTGCGCGTAAAATGCGTCTCTGAAGCCTCCCTTTACCAGACTGTCATTAGAGATGTGACATTCCGTCGCGGTGTTGAACTTTATCCAATCATCTTATGTCATTACGATCGCCTTTTTGTCCGCTAACTAGCCCCGACCTCATAAATTTTTCGAGATACTGCAGCCAAGTCAAGAACACTAGCACTGCATTTTCTCCTTGGTATACGAAAGGGCCATACGTTTCTCCATCACTTCTCACAATTATGTATGAAAACCCATAGGGCTCGTAGACCTCTGTCTTCATCGTTGCCTGATCTTTTGGCGCAGCCGTGGATTTTTCTTATCAAGAAATAAAATTCGGCGTACACCGCGAATGGCGCTTTCATCTGCTTGTGATGGTTCTTGATCCTGACTTCGTTTTCACCCTATTTGGGCAGCTCGGCCCCTGTGGGACGTTTCATCTGCCCCATGCATTCCATTTTGTGCCTTTATAGCAGCTCTGCCGTCGTGTAACCATGAAGACGTCGTTCGCAGAATTGTTTTTTGTTGCTGTTCTTGCTTTGGTCGTACAAGAGCGTTCAGCCTTCTGATATATGTATAATGTGTTTTTTCTTTGTCCTGTATAAGCATCAGGTTGATTGTGAGGTAGCTTCCCTCTTTTTCGATGAGCTCATATAGACAACCACGATCTTTTTCCCAGCCAAACGCATTTATTGCCAGCGATGGGTTTTGCTCTTCTAATTTATTTATTTGTGATGCGTGTGTTGGAAAGTCTATTCCTGTGAAATTCAGCCCGTCTTCAGTAGGATAGCGCGACGGTCTTCCCGACTTTTTCCTTCTTCTGGTGGAAATAACGCTGCATGCAGCGCCCATCTCGAGCACTGGTTGTCCCGATTTTTTGACGTTGATGATCGCTTTTTTGTTTTTTAAGTTTTTCAGGCAGAATTCCATAGCTGCCTCCACGAAAAGGCTCGTAACTTGCGACATTAACGAAGGCATCCAAGACTACTTCTATCACCCAGCCTGAGCCTCTTTGAGACCAAGCTTCTATTTTACCGTTTATTTCATCAATAAACTGCCGAAATACGTCGCTTACTGTTGCCGCATTTCTTTTGTTAAAAGTGGCTGGGTCTCTCTGTCTGAAATAATGTTCCATTTCTTGTTTTTCGCCATCTCTGGTTATCTAAAACCTAATGTGAAGCGCGAAGTGTGTTTCCACACTTTTTAGGTTTTGGATTTTGTATTTTACCACTTCTTCGAATTTTGCTTTCGTTTTCTGTGCGAATTTCAGAAGGTCTGCTTTAAATTTATAAGCTGCCTGAACTGTCATTCTCTATACGCGAAGCCATTCGCTTAAGTTTGTTCTCACCAAATTAAAATCGAAATCCCTGCTGGGTCTTAGGGGACGCTGAAGCCTGGCGTTCTCTTTTTACGAGACAGGGCCGTAAAACATCTCTAGCACGTTGAAAGAAAACCTTGACGCAACCATTGTTGTTTTTATATAACAAGCGATTTCTTCAAATGAAAAAATATTCTATGACCTCGGTCATTTTCTGGGAAACTCCCGTCTTTTGTTTCAGTACATTCCGGTGTGCTTACCTTTTTTTCGAGAATGCGTGGGAGCCTCGTTTCGGTGAAAAAACCGCTATAACTGCTGTCACAGAACCCTCATCATCACGGCATGTGTCTCAAGTAAAGGACGAGTATTTATACCATGAATAGGAGAATCTAGAATTCAACCTCAAGCGAGTCTAAATTAAACTCGTAATCCAAGAATAAACCAGTCGACAAGCAGAGTGGTCTATATACCATACAAATGTGTTTTAAACTATTTACTTTATGTAATAACCCAAATTGTTCTCGCATTAGTGGTTCTCGTCTATGATATATTAGAGGACAGAAGCACGATTAACGTCATAATTACAAATTTTCCTTTCTGTGTTTTAAAATGGCGGAAAATTTTGAGATTTTACATGAATGGGCGAGGATAAGGTACAAAAAAAGTCTTGTCGAGGCGTTGAACAGGTACGAAAGGAAAGTGGAAAGTAAGAAAAAGCCGTTTCTTTTATTAGGAAATGACTCAGAAAAAATACTCGAGCAGTCTTAGTCGGCAGTTGAGCGAGACTAAACCAAACACAGAATTGGTCTTGCTTTGTCTGGTATTTAACAATCACAAGAAACAATATGTTTATTACATCAATCTTTTGAAAAGATTCAACTTTTCTTAGTCTCAAAATGAATAATGTTGACACAAATTGATGTCAGGAATGAAAGATCGATCAAATCATCACTTTTTAAGATCAGTTAAATAAACACGTAACCTTGCTCTCCGACGCGAATATGTTCCAGTCTGTTTTAGGGCTTAGCAGCGAGCAAACTATGGCTCACTACAGCTCACAGCCAACTGTATTGCAGTTATAATGTGCCTCCGATACTATGCCAAACTGATTTGAGAAGCACCAACCACAAGCGACACAAATTTCCACCGTCACTTTCATTCAAACCTCGAATCGAATGACTTTTACTTTTGACCGCAACCGCATGTTTTCCGAGCGTTTTCTTTCAACTCTTTCAACTGCAATAATCAAGGCACCATCCGAGCTTTTCGGCTCACAGAACTGCTCTGATGACAAAAACTGCCTTGATGTTTCCAGCATTTTCTTTAAGATTTGTGGATCTCGCTGTTCAAATCTGCTTTCGCTGTAAAATTTCATTCTACAGGAAGCCATTAATTTAGCCTATTTACATGCATTTACAGTCCTTCCCAAGTTATAAAAGAACGGTTATCTTGGTAAACTTATCTGCTATATTTTTAGCATCTCCAATGTTAATTTTGAGATTTCTTTTTATAATGTCGCTCAGTCCTTTTCAGGGACCCAAGCGATGTACTGATCTTCTGCCTGAGTCGGACAAAATATTCCGACACCATAATAAGTATCGCATGCGTGCTATGGTCGTTCGTAAGTACACTTTCCTTTAAATTTCGCCAACTTCTTGTCTTGGTCTAGAGAACTTTGGCGACCAAATTTATACAGTGGATCTAATCTTTTTAGAAGGTTTTTTTTTTTTTTCTTTTTTTTTTTATCATAGTTGATTGGACCACCAGGAAATATGCCTTCCAAGCTTTCAGTAGTTTCTACCTAGCACATTTCATATGTACAGAGCAACATTGCCACAACGAAAGTGATACATCAATACCAGACAGGCACGCCTCCGCCATTTTGATTCTCTCAGTAACCGTTGCGCCGCTAACCAATTTTTAGATGTATTTCAAATTACCCAATTCAATTTTTTTAAAGGCCTTAGTTACACACTGTAGCTCTTGAAAAGATTTTAATTATTCAGTAATATCTTACAAAAACTAAATGAAATTATAGGATTATAGTCATTTGTTCCCTCTCTCCATAATTAAATACACACACAAAAAAAAGAAATACAAGAAAATTATAATAAAAAGCCATCTGTAAGAGAGTACAATAAGATTGTCATTCCCATTTAAGTATTGTGTACATTTAAAAATTATTCCTGTTAACATTGGGGCTAGACAGGTTTTTCACTTATGAGGAAGCCATGACTTTGACGCATAATACAGTAATTGCTGGGTCCTCGGCTTCTTAAAGGACCCTAATCAACCTTTGCCATTTTCGATGCCATCGAAGTTATTGATATTGCATAGTGAAGTGAAATCGTATTGTTTTATTGTAAGTTGTGTTTCTAAAAGCATGTCCTTTTATCTTTAATAGTTTCACAGTGATTTTCTTTGCTTCGACATGCTCCAAATAAAATATAATAGCCAAACTCTCGTCTATGAACAAAAGAACAAGGTGTGGCTGACTAGGCCCCTTAAGAAGAGTTTTAAATGGTTCCAATCCATTGTTACTGAGAAAAAAAAAAAACAAACTAAACGACGCGTAATCCCTCTTCGAATCGAATGACTAGCAAGCTCTGAATACAAAAATATGGTTTTAACCTAACACGAAATTCGAATATTAATGAATGGCGACTGATGACTTATTAACCCCAATGGGGTTACAAAACTGTTAAAAAACGTTCGCCGCAACAACGAACACAATGCAATAGTGGCCCATTGCACCAACTATTGTGCCACTGCACATCCTCCGTAGGGTTCGAGGGGAGTTGAATTTAACATGACAGTTATTAAGTCTAGTAACCTTTTTTAGGGGCAACAAGTATGTGGAGACTTTTTGACATTGTACAACCAATAGCAACCTAGGCGACTTCATGCTACGTACAGCGACTTTAGGCGACTTAAGGGGACTTAAGGTCCCAGAGTTAGCCTCATTGTAACGCAGTTATATGACTGGACCCCGTTCTGACTGACTGGATCTCGTTCAGAGCTGTCTCTAGTGCGCTGCACTTCCTGAAATATAGCAAGTTATTTGTCCTTCCACGCTCGTGAGCCTTTCTAGTATTTGTTTAAGTTGCTGAACAATAATTTCCGTCATGGCCAAAGTCAACGTAGAGTTCTTGCCGTTGCAGTCAGCGCTTGATGCTTCGGAAACTATCTTGCCGCCAGGAGAAACCGCTTCCGAGTCACTGTTATTTTCGGTTTCTCGTTCTTTGTTTATGAGAGGCGCATTTAAAATAGGTCAATGATAAATTAAAGAGAATATAGCTAGATAGCATAGCCAGTAAGATAAGTCTCATTCACAGTGATAGACACTGGGACCAGGCCACTCCCAATGGGGCTTCCTGAACCTTCTACGCCAATACAAGCTGAGCAAGTCTCGTTCGCAGAGATGGATACTGGCACCAGGCCACTCGCAATGGGGAGTGTCGAACCTTCTGGGCCAATTCCAGCTGAAAATTTGGATTCCCAGAAAGTGCATTCTGTAGAAAGTAAGTTTCTTTTCATGTATGCTTTTCAACGTAACGACATGTTATTCCTTACATTCTGTCTCATCACAATATGCCATCTACAATCACTATAGCTATATATAAAGGATGGGAATGCAAACGCAAAATAATCCTTTTTGGGCCTCTTTAAGGCTTGGCTACTAGGCTATCACGTTTCTTGTAATGGAATTCGTTCATTTAAACATTTATTTTTGCAAACTGGGCGCGTGCAAAGCCGTCGTGGTTTGCTTAAGCTCCCTAGTAATATTTAAACAATAGAGGTATTCTGTTGGGGAGCTATTGGCTGATAGTGCCCCGCGGAAATTTCATGTTCATAAAACAAATATTAGCCCAAGAAGCGAAGCCTCGAGGTCAAATATGCAAGTTTTAAAAACATCAAATTTCCAAGGGGCAACCTTCAGACTGATAGTTCCGAGACAAAAACACTCTGTTGTCTTTATTTTTCACCACTAAATCTTTCTTCCTCGCGCCAGTTCAAAAAATCATTTGCATTATTTTTATGGATGAAAGCCGTTAAAGCCGAATATAAAATTAAAATAAAGAAGACAAGGCATGAAAGGCAAATGTAAAATTTGAAAGAGAAAACAGACAAAACCCACTTAATTCAATTTTAATTGTCTATTTTCTTTAAGCCCCCTTGTTTACAGAACATTTTCAAGGATGAGTACTATCCATCCGGGTATTTTCCTTGGACGGGCACTATCTAAACAATATTTGGATGTTCTTTAAATTAATATTTGACCGAGAGGCGAAGATTAGAGGGCATATATGCCAGTTTTAAGAATATCCGAGTCATGAACACTCTATTGTCTTAAAAACTCATGTCGAATATTTCCAACTTTTTACAGTGAAAGTCGTGACAGCCAAATGAAAAATTTGAAAAAAGAAAACAGTCAAACCCCAATAATAAAACTCAATTGTTTATTTTCGATATCTTCGCTTGTTAAGACAGCTAAAGACTTTCATCCTGACAAAGTCTCAGTTATTAGTAATCGTTACAGCAAGCTGCTCTTAATTATGTCTTTTAAAAATCAACATAGTATTGTTTTATAATTCTGAAGGAAGTCAAGCTTGTTTACAATGCAACAAGCTGGCAGAGGAGCTCAGTGATCTAAAGACTGAAGTAAATCGAATTCGCCAGCAGCACGACTTAAAATGGAAAACGCTAGATGAAGAAGTCAAAAAGTACAAGAATGCTGTGAGCCGTAAGTATTAACTGAACATATTTTCTCTAAAAAGAAAATACATTCATCTCCTTATACGGGACATGAAAAGATGACGTAATATTGCTTTTTTACGACTATTTTGAAGAATGCCAAATAGGAGTTACGTGAGCGAGCGCAAATTAACTCGCTTGGTCGTTCGGTCGGTTCAATCCTTCCTTGGGTCGTAGACTTTTGTTTGTATTTCCGCTGACCAATGCTCAACTTGACTTGACGAAGAGAAAAATGTCGTCGAATGGTTTGGCAAATGTGAAACATAGTGAAGCAATGAGTGATGACACAATTACTGCTATGTCAACAGCATGTGGTGCGAGCATTTTCTTATTTGAATTGTTTAAAAAAAAAAAACCTAGAAAGCATTTGTTGTCCTAGTTACAAATGAACACGGGCTCCTGGCAAGCATGGGTTTTAATAACATGCATGCAATGCATGAATATCGAGCAAAATAATAGATTATTATAAATGGGAAGTACTTTTTAACTTCTTGAGGGAAAAAGAAAAAAAAAAACACGTCGGAGGGAAAAAAGAAAAGAAAAAAAAAGATCGTGCGTTTGCCCGCCCGTGTGTTGTATTATCGCCCTTCATGCTTTCCAATACAGTATACCAACGCACTGAGCTAACCTAACACATAGGTCCGCAAGGCGTGTATGTGTCTAGGGCTTTATGCATTATTGTATTGCGGAGTCAGGGAAGTGATAAAAGCGTGATTTTAAGAGGTTTAAATAAGGGACAGAAGAAAGAAATTTATTTTTGCAACAAAACCAAAATATTTTCATTATTTCTGCTTATACTGATGCATGTACGTCATCATGCAAAATAGTCGTAGCCTCAAAGAGGCCTTTGTTTTCTTACTTACAAGGGCTTTCCTACCTAGTGAAAAGGAATTTCCCAGCCCTACTGGCGTCTGATCTTCCTTGATAAGAGACAGTCCAGTCAAACCTGGTGCTATCCGATAGTCTGAAGGGCCTGGGGAACCGAGTGATATATTTCACCCGACAAAGCCTAAGAGAACGGAACAGATGAGAAAATGAATTCCTGGTGGTGTGTTGACTTGAGGAGAAATATCGTTTTTATCGCACATTACGCCTTAAGGCACGGAAAGAAAGATGACAAGGCAGTCCTTCAAGGAATGCAGCTTCAGGGTTCTAATGACAAGGCCACGTGGGCAAATATTTATAATACTCCTGACGCATCACAGTTCCGTTCTCCCCATCCGTATGTTATGGGTAGGTGGTCTGTCGACGGAGAGGTGGGGGCTTTTGGTTACCTCCGTATTTTACAAACACGAATGAATTCCTTCTAAAAAACATGGAATTTATCTATCTGGAATTGAGTTAAACGGGACACTCGCTAAGATGTAACCCTCGCAGCCTTGGAGACTGAAAGCAACTTCTTCTGTACTGACGTTACGTTTTCTTTTGTGCTGACGTTAGAGAATTAACACCATCCGGCTTTCAATGTCCAGTCGGACTCAATTGTAGCAAAACTATTTACATGACATTATGTTATGGACGTGCTACCTACTGCCAATTGTGTATTCTCCTAACCCCAGTTGCTAAGCTTCGCAGACGCTGTTTGGGTTCGTTAGCCATGACAATCTAAAAGAGTGTTTGTGTTAAAAGCTACTCCTGGTCAATTAAAATTGGAAATTATCATAGCCCTTAAATCCATCCTCAACATGGTTAAAATGTTTTTTTTTCGTTTTAACACAGCATTATTTTCACCACTTTTACTCATCGGGGACTCCCATTATTCTTCACTGATGTTATACAAAGCGTGACCTTTTTCAGATTATGCAGAGCGTGACTTTTTATCGATAACTTTGTACTTATAGTGTATCTACTCCGGGAGCCACTCCCGGAGCCACGAATCCTTCCGTATAATGCTGCCGGGTTGGAATGATTTCAGCAATAGAGCCGTACGTGATTGTTATCTTGCCGTTATTAGGGACGAAATACGTCGTTAGTAACTAATGATATTCACTTCCTTATGAATAAATGATCTACAAATACTGTGCCACGAATACCGTGGTCGTCTGCACACCGAGAGTCCTTCAATTTCTTACTACTTGGAACGTGTCATGCACACTTTGTAGACCTAAACTCTAGTGAAAAAAGGTCCGGAGACCAAGAAAAGCAGAAACACAAAAAAGCTTTGAAGACAATAACAACTAAGTTTGGGGCTGAGAAGGTACGAGGTTTAGTGCAAGATTTTCGTTGTGTTCAGTTTGTTATATATCAAGATATGACTAAATGTAGTCTTAGTTGTTAAGCTATCGTCCAGCAGTAGCTTAGTGGACGTATAATCAACAATATGTGCCCTCAATAGTCTTTCGATGTCGGTTTATTTTTGCCATTTCATGCAGAATCGGGTTAACCGCCGACCGGTTAGCTCAGTTGGTAGAGCGTCGGACTACCGGGCGGGAGGTCTCGGGTTCGAGCCCCAGACCGGACCAACACTCAGGGTCTTAAAATTACTGAGGAGAATATGCTGCCTTTGCAATGACATCTGCAAATGGTTAGATATTCTAGTGTTCTCGGATAAGGACCATAAACCGTAGGCCTCGCCTCCTACATCTTCACTGTAATGGCTAGCAGGGGACGTTAAAGAACCCACACACTCGTCGTAAAGAGTGGGGCATGTAGTTCCCGGTGTTGTGGTCTGCTCTTTGTTCATATATCACTTACTTGTAAAAGCGCATTTGAATATATATATATATATATAGAAAATGCGCTATATAAATTCGATATCATTATCATTATCATTAACCACACGCCACGCGTGTCCAAACAGCTTATCACATGTGTTGAAGCGACCTTTGGGGGAATTAGCCGATCACTTCAACACTCGTTGTCTGGTTGATTTTCTTTTATTTCACCAACTTGTTGTCTTCGGTACCATACACAACGTTTTCTTACTATTGCTCTTTACTGCAACTACGGCTGCGTCTACAACTGCAACTCTCTAGAGCTAACTTGTCACGTTCCTTTTAAAAGGCAACCACGTCATCCAACAAATCAATGTCAATCTGTCGATCAGGCTAACCTAGTGTCATGAGCAGTTCGAATAAGGCTCTATCGCGACTGCGCACCAAGCTACTTAGCATATTTTCCTTCGAGGTTATCGATGTTGACTAAAACATTTTCTACCTTGATTTAACCGACTATTTTTAAGTGGTTGACCCAAATAAGGAAACGTGAGCAATATAAAAGTTACAATCTTCGCTCTTACCGATTAAAAGTTTAGGATAACACTAAGCTAAAAGATAAAAGTTGTTGTTAAATATTTCATACCACAAAAGTGTCACAAGAAATAGGTTTGCAACCTCCCAGCTTCGTGGGCGGGATTTCCAGTCAAAGCTATCTATCTCATTAACTGGACGTGCTCTTGGTACAAACATCCTCTAACGAGGTGGCGCTGCTATTGTAAGGAATCCTTTTCTTTATTTGGTTAGAAGTGCGAACAAAAATAAATTAATTAATATTCGCCATCGAACTCATTGAAAAGGTCAATAAAAAGGGCAAGGTTTGGCTGAAAAATTGGACAGGAGACTAAAAATAAGTTAAGGAGTCTAACGCGACTAATTCCATAAAGAGCGCTTCCAAATCTAGATTTCAATTTTTATTTCATTTTCTCGATTGGCACCCGCGAGTATACAAACGAGTTGCTAGACAACGCAGCTGAACCGAAAACATTTAGTTCAACAACGGTGCTCGCAGAACATGAATGTACCAAGGTATCCTACCAAGAGTCGGCTACAAATTACTTAAGTAGATACTACATTCAAAATAGTTAGATTACATGGCACTATTTCCAGTGTAACAGCAGTCAAGTAATTTACACATATTTCGCTAAAGAACTAGTTCCTAGGAAACGCAGGACCTGCGTACATATCAACAACGATAAGAAGGCAACATTTTTTTAACACCTAGATATTCCCACACTAAATTTCGAATGACCTAACACCTATCCTTTAAAACATTACCATTTCTTTTCACCCATTATAACAACGAATAAATATGGTTGGGGATTTATATCTTGCTTGCATTTTTATTGTTTTACACATGTCGTCATGTCTGCCATTTGGGGCTATTGGTTTCGCTTCCATGCACCATGTAAAACTATCATAGTACATTCTGTTGCTCTGATGAGTTTAACTTCTAAATGATAAAATTCATAACTTTAGCTTTTTTCAACTTCGTTTCACCAACGAATCGTTCAGGAAGGGAAAAATCAAAATGGTTAAGTGCTCAATTCATCGCACTAGCTTGCTTGTGGTCCTAAACCTCAAACAAGCTGCCGTCATTTGATATTCATTGATCTCGCCGAGTTAGTATATAAAGTTAATGTCAATTTGCAAAAGTGGAAGAGGAATTCTGTTCCAGTATATATTAGAAACTAAGGTTTATTATTGAGGGGTACTGACTGAGAGTAACTTCTCTCAGCATACAAGACCTTATTGCCAAAATACAGAATGGAGCCAAGCAGGCTAGTTTACTACTAGTCTACCGGCTTTTGTTCCATGGTTAGGTGGTGGTAGGTCATATGTGCTCGACATCCCGTTCCGATTGTGATGTCTGGCATACATAACCTACATACCTCCAGGATATCAAACAATAAATCTATGGCATAAATTTATTTTCATTGAATCACGTTGCAGGTCCGATGCACCCTACAGGAGGGCTAGGTAAATTAAGCGTATTTGACGCATATCAGTACATTTTGCAGAACTCAGGTCTTAGATTTACTAAAGATAAAATATGTGCTATTTCTCAGCTGATAGTTAAAATGTGGAGCGATGGACGTGATGCACAGAAAAGGGAAGAGCACACTTAATAATATATCCCTTTAGGGAACAATCACGGCCCTTTTGGACTCCGCCGGGCACGAGAGCACAAACGAAAGTCGCGCGAAAGGCCGGCGCTAACATCTCAAATAGTTAAATTAAAAGACAAAGCTTGAAGAAACTAGAAACCAAAAATGTGAATAACGAATTCCCAAACTTAAGTGTTAAATTTAAGTTGGTTTTATTTAAATACATATTCGCACTTTCGACATTCAAAATACAACATGATTGACCAACAACATGATTTATCAGCTGACCTTGCAATGTTCTGTTTGTAGATATCGTTTTGGTTACCGTGTTAAGTCATCTGAACAGCTAAAAACACGCAAAATGATTACGAAGAGTTATTTATGCCTCTTTAGAATTCAATTCGGACGGATCATTTACCGGTGATTATGCCATAGTGAAACAACTTTACATTCACATTCATTGGCATTCACGATAACAAAGGGAAAAAAAAACAAAAAAGAGCTAAAAGTAAGTTAATTTTAGCTTTTAACTTAAGCTCAAAGAGGAATGGTCTTTGTATTGACAAGGTCAAGTGTTATTCCTAATGTGAATGAAGTGGAACTGAGCAAGGGAAGGCATAATGACTCTCGAGTCTCTCACAATTCGCAGGTTGGCAGTTGGGGACTCAGAGTTTTCCTTCTCGATTCCGTATCCTCTGTATTGCATAATGTGACATTTTGTGGATAGTGTCGTTAAATGGTGGAAGTTCCCCTTCCAGTGTTTCGTGTGACAGACACTACTGCCTCTCACCTCAGTTGAGTAGTGTGGTTTTAGTAGAGAGTATGTGACTATGCGTTCGTTTTAAAATGGCGGAAGTATCAGTACTAATCCAAACATTTGGTTCAAATGTTTGAATTCAATAAGACTTCTCCCAAAGGTGGTACAGAAGAGATTTTGTCCTTAGTTTAAGGAGTGGCTGTACACAATGCCTTCATGCAACGTTCAAATGCAACACGAATGACAATAACACCTCCATCAATCGATCCCGAATCTAAACTGCTTGAGTCATATGCCAGTTGACAATGCGTTCAGCGAAATTTCTCAAATCTTGACTCGATCAAATGCACTCTTGATTTGTGACTACAAGTCACAAAGAATTTTACACATCTTACTCCTCAGCAGACTTTGTAATGTTTATGTATGTTGGGGTTAATTTCTTAGTTACCGTGTCAAATCGTTTGACACCTCGTGCAAGTATAACTGACAATCTGGCTGAACTCACGGAAAGATAAAGTAGAGGTGTATTTTCTAAAAAAAAGAAAAAAAAAATGAAATCGATCAGTTTCCGGTGAAAAGCAAAAGATAGAAGGATTTTAATTGACCTTTGCGCCATAGATGAGAAAGAGTTTTATTTAGAGGGTGGCTTTTCTAGACAAGACTGAGACTGACTGATGGTGAATAGCTTTTGTATATACCTGTCCCCCGTAAAGTTTTATTCCTATTGATAGTTGTTTATATCTGGTAAGCAACAGGTTACGAAGACAGGAAAAAAAAGTCTATACGTATAATTTAACTCTCCAGACGTATCGTAGGTCCGAAATTGTGGACAAAAATGAAGTCACGTTTGAAATGTATGGAATGTTCCGTTTCCCAAAGTGGGATACCTTTCGCTTTGGGTATAGGCAATAAAATTTTCCCCTTTAGTCACTGAAAAAAATTTTAAACTGATCATCGCTGTGCAAAAAAGGTGCTATCGTTCCGTAATTAAATGAATCGAGGCAATTGCACCGTTTGTTTCTCAGTCCTCACACGGAACCCTTTTGAAAAGCTTTTAAACCAAAGCCGTGCAAAAGGCCAAGATCTCAAATAGTCAAATTAAAATTAAAAGCTCGAAAAAATGACCAACAAAAATAATTAAGAATAACGAATTGCAATCTTTAGTTTTAAGTTGGCTGTATTTAAATACACATTCATACCTGCCAGTTCAAAATACAACATGGTGACAATTTACCAGCTGACCTTTTAATGTTATGTTTATAGTTATTGTTTTGGTTTCCGTGTCAAATCATTTGTCCCTTTGGCAATTAAAACTATTTAGTTTTACTTATGCAAAGATAACGAAAAGTAGTGTATGTTTTAGTTTTAGTTAAGTCTAGTTTTCATGGATTAGTTACTAGTGATTCCATCATAGATAGGAACATTCCAACAACCTCGGCATCCGCGATAGGAAAGAAAATGAAGAAATAACAAATGATAACTTATAGTAAGTTTATTTCAGTTTTAATTTAAAATGTTTAAGAGGAATGGCCTTTGTATACCAGGTCCTGAGAAGCTTTCCCTGGTGAGAAGGAAATGGTCTTTAGTATTTAGCAGATCAGCAGTTTGGTACTCAGAGTTTTCCTTTCGATTCTGTATTCTCTTTACCAATGTGATATCCTGTAGATAGTTTCGTTAAGTGGCGGAAGTTTCCTTTCCAGTATTTCGCGTGACAGATATTACTATAATAATAATAATAATAATAATAATAATAATAATAATAATAATAATAATAATAATAATAGTATAGCGCTAGAACTATACAAAAATAATCAAAAGCGCTTTACATTAAGTTAAAATAAATGAATGAATGGAAATCACTAAACTTTAAGACTATTACAACAACTATGCTAAACTTTAAAACTATTTCCACAAGTGAAAAGCTTTCTTAAAAAGAAATGTTTTCAGTTGCTTTTTAAAAATGGCGAGGCTGCTACTTGTTCTTATAGTTAATGGCAGCGAGTTCCATAAAACAGGTGCAGCATGAGCAAAGGCCCGATC
>Ga0126337_10000517_pt1 | contig 19838 bp, 4 predicted proteins | sample DipCmetagenome_FD_92527 | JGI IMG/M metagenome (GOLD analysis project Ga0126337, IMG submission 92527) | Coral microbial communities from La Bocana,Puerto Morelos, Mexico - Diploria C A metagenome | ecosystem: Host-associated > Invertebrates > Cnidaria > Coral | place: La Bocana,Puerto Morelos...
CATAAAAAAGTTCATAAATGCAGCTCTATCAGGGTGGCATTTCCGTTTTTGTGAATTTTGAGTTTTAGTCTTCATTTTCTCTAATAATAATTTTTAGTTTCTTGAAAAAAAAATAATTTTCCGGGAAAATACCACTAAAATGCTCGAATAATGCTCAATGCTTTTGCCTCACTAAAATGCTCAAAAAAATGCTAGCATAATGTACAAAAGCCTACTTGAGTCCATCCTTGAGAGGTAGGTTTAGTCACATGGTTATCAAGACGTCAACGTTTTCAATAAGCTCCGTTTTGAAATTGTTCCTCGTCCAGACTAAAACGCAAAGCCAGCAAAATTCCTTCGGTTTGAACAGCGTTTTAGAAAAGCTCTGTTTTCGTGACGGATATTGTGGACGGTGGGCCTAACCTTAAAAAGAAAGCTGCGTTTTCAAATTTCTCCGGTGGACGGGGCCTTAAGGTCGGCACATACTAGGAAACCTGCTGCACGCACATGAAGCGGGAAAAAGCCCCTTCGCGTGTACGTGTGGGTGGCGTGTTATACATCTACATTTTATTAAGTCAGTAAAAGTCCATTCGGATATCACACCAACATCTTAACGTGTTGCAGCGACAGTACACAAGTTGGCGCGCACAAAGCAGATAAGGGTTCATCGCCTTTAGCTTGTTGTGGTATCTTCTGATCGAACTGGAATGTTGAATTCTTTTCAGTAGTGAAGGAAGCTGGAGCACCCTAAGAGAAATAATCGTTTCAAGGCGAGAGCGCCGCCAACAAAGTACATCTACGTTTGACTTAAAGTCAGAACCGAACCCTAATCGTTTCTTCGCTGCGCCAACGATGCCTCTCCTGAAGTCATTGATCCAAATGGCCATGCGAGTCTGTTAATTATAACACTAAAATAGGTGACTTAGGTCTCGTGGAGAAGGTGTTGGCCCTCCAACTATCGCAGAGTTTATGAACTGAGAAATTAAGAATGATTAAGATAACGAACGTACAATTCGTGATACTATGAGGAATTTTGGTGGTCGAATTTACCGGCAGGGATTATCATAATAATGCCGGTAACACTTTAGTTAGATAGCGCCAAAATCCGATAGAGCGATGGCGTCTTACAAAACATTAGGACAAAGATAAACAACAAATTTTAAAATTAGATATCAGAACGAAAAGATATTAATTCACGCACCAAAAACCTTAAAGAAGGAGTTGTTAAAAGAGATTTTAAAGAGGCCAGCGATTTTGCTTGTCTGATCGTGTTCCACTATATTGGTGCAGCAACAGACAAAAAATCATCCGAAGCTCTCTAATTCACAGTTTAGTATGGTTTGAAAATCTTTTTGACCCGCATCGTTTCACCTAACTTCAGTGGTTATAGCTTTAAGAAGGTCTTGTAAATAGTTAGGTGCCAGAACCGCAATAAAATTATCAGAAGGAACTTTTTCTCTCACAAATTTTTGATCTTTTATTGAGGAGGGATACTGCATGGTGACAATTTCTAAACATTACGGCACGAAAGACAAGTTTCACAGTCTAAAATAAAGATAAAAAATCTCTAAGCATACTGCAAGGAAAAACTATACAAAATGAGCTCTCCAATAGGAGACAATTGGAATGAGGTAAATCGTTCTTCAAGAGCCAAGTCTAGGTATTTGGCCATGGGCTTGTGTTAGAAGAGAGCACAATAACTAAACTTTATAGTATAACCCGCGTCCCGGGTTAATATTCTTTAATCGAAAACATTCTTAACAGTTGTATTGTTAGCTACCTAAAGTCCCTTTTTATAGCGCTTTGTGAGTTTTTCACATTGCAATTAAAATTTCATTAAATCCTTTTATTGTCTCATCCTCTCTTTTTTTATTAAGTCGTGAAATGTTTTATTCGCTAACCGAAGAGGTCTAAACGATTGAGGAATACCCCAAATGACAGTCGACAAAGATACTGCTGCAATAGGCATAAGACTACAGACTTACATGACAGGCGAGTGCCGGCGACCGGTAGCAGCACAATGGCTTTATATTGCTGGTGTTTCTTCCGTTAAGTAGAAATCAACTGCGATATCGGCTTAGGACAGGTTTTACCACCAAGACAGTAAGCATATCGATTCGTTAATACTGGAAGAAGAAAAAACTTTCTCTCCCTTTCCACGAGTAATTGATTTCTTCCGTGGTGCATGTTCTTGTAGGGATTGAATTTCCTGCACGCATTACGTCGACATTCACAACTGACTAAAATTGATGGTTTCAGCGAGCTGCATATGACGGACTTGTACATTTTACATACCTAGTCTTGCGGAGTGAGATGAACGCTACACTGCCTTAGTTTCCAAACCAGAGAATTTGCTCGATGGAACTCACCCAAAGCTTGAACTTAACAAAACAGTTAGTTCCACCGGTTATTTTCAAGGCAGATGTAATTGTAATTGAAAACGGAGAGACGGGAAGGAAAAAAAAAGAAAAAAAAACAGGAAGCTTTTAAACGGAAGGAAAGGAATCTGGGTGCGGAAGAGTCGGAAAATTTCCTTCACCATCACTGCCTATTTGCAAACTGACAACACTTAGAGGTCTCGAAAGTAGGACGATAAGTGTTAATTTCTTTATTGTTGTCGACGAAAAACAACTCACACACACACTCCTCTGTCGCTGCTAGCTATAAGCCCAGAAGCAAGTTATTAACTTCCTTAGTTACCACCGAACACATCCTTTGCCTAATACTTCCCACAAGCAATTAGGGCGCGCTCCAAAGTCAGGGATGTTCCTGTTGCAGTTTTCAGTATTACAAAAGAACGTGCGCTCGCTTGGTATGTAAAATGCTGTTAGCAGTGTTTCAAGTTCTGTTTCACGCTTGCGTATATACCGCAAATAGAAGATTTACTCATCCTTAGAGCACAGCTGTCGGGAACAAAAGAGCGCTGTTTAAATGAATTCCCCCGCAGCAGCCTTCATGCAATTTAATCCTCGCGATATACGTTCGGAAATACGTATATACGTTCGGAAATAATATACGAATACGCGATATACGTTCGGAAATAATCGTGACGCCACTCGGGTTTTTGAATGACTGAGGTCGCTTGAGTATGGTCATATATTTTGACAGATTAACAAACGAGCATTTCTAACAATCGTTCCTCGTTCCTGTCGAAAGCGAAAGCAAGAAGAATAAGAAAAAAAAAAATGAAAGTGGACCACCCACTATCCAACCAAGATGTCCCCATTATTTCCTCACAATAACGTGGGCACCAGGCTTAATTAAACAGATTCATTAATGGACAAACGATCGACAAACGATTTCAATAACAGTTGCGTCGGTCTAGTTGAATTTAACACAACAGATAATAATACAACCTTTTGTTGAAATAATACAACATGACTGCTGGCTGTAACGTCAGTCACGCGCCCAACGACAAAACACGCCATCATAATTGAGCTCTGGTAAGACACACACGGAAAAATATGATTCCTTCTGGCCCACGCCTATCATGACATGACACTTCAACAGAGTGGCACAATCCTTTGCTGGTAACACTTCCTTTCTCATTTTGTTCCGCTTTCAGACATGTGCTTTGGCAAAGTGCGAAAAAAATTGCATTCGCGGGTCCTTCATCGACATCAAATTATCTTATTTCAGGTTTTGTTAATGAACACACAGGAATAAAAATTTAGAACCGTTTAGAACTGGCAGCTGATATTCAGTAAATGGTTTTTAAAACGAAATTTCACTGATCCAAGTTACTTTTTAACAAAAATAACGTAAGAGTCCACGAGATATATTCGGTATATGCAGTCTAGTTCGTATTAAACGTGTTAAACCGGCTTCTGTCGTCCGTTCAGAAGTTATTTGAATAACTGACATACAAGGCGCATTTTGATTGGTTGAAATGTGAAATTCAAATTAGTATCTTTCGATGACAGTTGATAGTTAAACGTTTGATGTTTCGGTCAAGTGTCAGTTTAGACTGATGCGAGGAAGTTAGAGAGTTAACTAGACTACTGGAAATTTTTTTCTGTTGTTTGTTACTCTTCAAGATATAAATTCTCGTTACGGATTTAAACTGGGAGAATTGAATGGTCTGTAAATGATTTCGCCATTATCGGTCCACTACACCTCTTTTATCTCTCTATAGTAAATGACTATTTATCAGTCAGCTAGTTAATATCCTTCGATTAACTCTCAGACCTGTGTTTTTGTCCACAATTAGCTATAATTAGCGCAACGATGACGTAAATGTGATCTAAAAATTGCACACCACAACCTCCCCCGCACCAGGTCGGAATAGACCACTGAAGTCTTCAACAGGAAATCTCTAAACTTCCAACAAGACACGCGCGACACTTTCAAGCCGAAATCCCGTTCAGCTAGTTTTGATGCAGCAACGTTCTTGCGATCTAAAGGGTGGCTTTTTTTACTGTCTGAAAAATGACTCAAATTTCATCCGAAATAGCGTTAGAAGACTTAAACAGTGTTTTTATACACTTACTATGCCAAGTAATTTACGTACGAAACATTGTCTACGAATTTTTTTCCATTACTTTCATCGGGAAAGGTTTTTTAGCATCTCATGATCTTTCCGTCGTTTCAAGCAAAGAGAAGTTTCTGGCCACCATGTCCTTATTGTCGAAGGAAAACGGGTGTCGACAGCGAACGACCGTACAAGAAAATAACTTACTATGTGCTCGCAGACAATCAACCATGACCTCATAATATTATTAAAATCACCCTGCAGCACCTATGCAACTTTTAATGAATATCCATCATACCCACAGACATATTTTTAACCTCAATTGCCAACTGCAATGACGAAATTGATGCATACACGTGCCAGTCCGCTAAAGCAAGAACTCATTAGCAATTTGAAGTGTACTCATGGATGAGTTGTGCGCACGACTAAAACCATTGCAACTCAGTTGATGAGGCGGGCAATTTGCTACAAACGAAGATAAACATTACAAATATATACACGAGTTTGTTTTGTTCCAGTAAACGTGTGACCATGTGTCAAACGCCGGTCTCGTTCACCGGCGTTTTTGTGGCAAAAGGAAGTGTGTCTGCCAACTTCAATGACTTTTGTAAGACGCTGGAAATATTTAGTTCCTATACATCTTCGCCTATTTTACTTAACGCGTAATTATCCAATGTTGGAGAATGTGAATTAAACAACGCGAGATTGCAATAATCAATCGCTACAAAGTGGCTAGAAAGAATAACTTCCGCTAATACTTTCTTATCCGTGCAGTAAGCGGAAATTCGACTTTTGTTCAGGTCTCCTTCACTTCACATTACTTTAATTTACCTTTTCAAGATGTTCTCAAGGCTTCTCTCTGCTGCAAAACTACAGTCGCAGATTCCTAAACAATCGCAAAATGTCCAGTTTGACGAAATCACACAGGCAAGTAACATTTTTCGATTTTAAAAACGCTTGCACGAATAACATGTCTGCGGCAGCGATGATTCGAAACAAGGAAGCAAATATCGCTGTCACTTCGCAGTTTATTTATCTTTCTAATTAGTTCCCTTTGGCCAAAGCCGCTTTAGTGACCGTACCATAACGTGTCAAGTGTGATTTAAATGCATTAGATAAGCATCTAAATGATGGTACATGTATATGGCAATTTGTCTAAAGGGGTGACCGAGTTATTTACAAGTAAAAAAAAAATAAACTACAGAACCATACAACACAATACCAAAGAAAGAACTCGCGAAAATAATATTTACGATATTAAAAAAAAAAGAAAACTAGATTACTATTAACTACAAATTAAGTGCTTTCTTAGAATAAATCCCTTAGATAGTTTAATACCTGTTAACCTCCGTGTAAACTCTTGGATTCATGAATCGGAAATACTGAATTTACCCATTCCAAACTTGGCATGCTTAAGTGAATTTTTCCCCAAACGTCACAGTTTATTTCAAGATCACCGATCCGAATCATAAATTATATTAAACTGAAACATACCTTCAAGGCCACCTTACAGCACACCGCCCCGGCCGAAACAAGCTTTTGGAAGACGGCTTGTGTTAATCAACAGTTTAGTAGCGGCACTTGAGCATGCATGTACTTTGTCTCGAAATGGTCTATAAATACAAAGGTTTCTGTCAGCACAACTTTAGCATGCTTTCTATGACGTATGTTCCTCGCGGCGTGCAACCCGCGGGACATTAAGTGGATTTCGCGTGGTCATGTTCATCAGTTCTGTTGATAGCCTGTGGCGAAAAGCGTGAGGTGCGCGCGCCGAGCCCGCGAAGTTCGAGAGCTTTCTGTTTTGCTGCGCGCGAGACTCGCGGTCCCTGCAATACGACATACATAACACTGATGTCACTCGATAAGGAATACTACTAGCGCTGGATGGGGTAATCTACTGTTTCTTTTGCTACTAGAGGATAAAAGAGGTTTGGATCAAGCAGATACGATTAGTAAAAATTACCACATGGTATTGAGGAATTAAAAAAGACTAAAGGTGTAAAACTTCCTCATATGTTTCTAAGAAATGTTATTATTTTGTTGTTCCTGATTTTAGTGTTTAGACTTTCATGTCATGGTTTATTTTTGATACGTTAACTTTGCAACCATATGTTTTGGACAGGCCTTTAGAGTTAATATAGCTATCTCAGTTTGTTATTTTCGGGTATTTTCTACTCGAAATTCCATATGGGCTGCCTGTGTACTGTATACACTCATTTCAATACGCTCGCTATTTACAACAAAACAATTTAAGTTCTATATACAGGTTTTTGTACAAAACTGCCTTCTCTGTGTGACTCTGTATTTTGTTTAACTCTCAAACCCAGAAATCTTTCTGATAATAGGCTAATAGGCTTGTCACACACCTCGCCCACTTCCAGCGTTGTGTTCGTGGTCAGGGGACTAAACTCTGGAGTATGGAATACTGAACCAGCCTATTGCTATGAAACCTGATAAATGTGCCGGGAAGGAGCCAGTGAAATTGGACTGCTGTAGCATTGAAATTCCCATCCAGGAAAAGCAATAAATACTCCTGGTTGGTTTATGCTATGGATGCAAGACCCTTGCACTGGCCTTGAAAGCTGTTTACCATAAGCCAGCGTGAGTGTTTTTATCCAATACATGTAAATGCAGTCCAGTCTCTCCTTAAAGTCACTTCAACAATATGGACACCTCCATAGTCCCTTTTGATACATGGCTCTCCACTTAAAATTCTTTTGTATGCATTTAAATTGGCCTTACTGAGCTCAGAGTAAATATTCTTCAAAAGGAGGCTACTAAGGCTAATTTTAATATTTTCACAAGAATTTTATAATTATGTACAATGGAGGAATGGTATACTCAACTTAGGGTCAAGCAGTCTGGTTTAAGCCTTGGCTGGGGACATTGTGTTGTATTCTTGGCTGTGAGACTTAACTCTCACTGTGCCTCTCTCCACCCAGGTGGAGAAATAAATGGGTACCCCCGGCAGCAAATTTAATTCTGGGGGCATTACCCTGTAATGGACTAGCATCCAATCCAGTAGGGGAAGGGGGGGGGGGAAACAACAATATTCTTAGTTCTTTCATGCAGCAGAAGCCAGAATATTAACTTAGGCTTAATAGGCCACTTGGCCAATATACAGACAGACATGGACAGACAGTTCATTTGATCCCAGAGAAATCAAAATTCTTATAATATCTACGATATTGCAACTCACGCCAGCCCTTTTGGTGTGAGTATTAAAGAGATTTGTTCTGGACTATATATATATGAGCAATAATGGCTTCAACAGGATATCAGTAATGTATATAGTTACATGAAATTGAATATAAAATTTTGTACCTTAATTTCTACTTGACAGCGGATGATCGGTTGGCCTTAAACTGCCTGATTTAAACAGAATGCTGAGAGTGTATTGGAGACTTTAATCTGTATCTGAAAAAAAAAAAACAGAATGTAGATGAATTAAAACATGTTCATTTATGGCAATGGGAAGATGATACACCAGGACGATGCTTGATCAGATAACTGACGTGAGAGGCAAAAGTGCCAGCCTGGTAGTGTTAGCATCCTGCAGTAGCATCCTAATTATCAATGCTAAAAATATCACTATCTGTGAATAAGTCAAAACAATGATAGGTGATTTGAATATGCAATATTGTACTCAGTGATAATATTACAACTACAGTGATTTTTGTATCTTCTTTCACCTGAATCCAAACCTACTTTCCAGCATTCTCTACATCAAGTTTAATTCTGACACTGAAGTAATTTGCATTACTTTTATAATACAGAATTTTCCCCTGGGATTAAAGCAAGCAAATCAATATAACATTATCCTTATTTGGCTTACTAATAAATTACAATTTTTAAAAATTATTTTATCTGGTCTCTGACCTCAACAATAAATTTGTTTTTTTAAAATAAAGGTACCTTAAGTGAAAACAAGGGGTTTGTTTTAATAAGCAATTTCATTGTTACAATAACCAGCATTAAAAGGACTGTTCCTCACGCTTTCATAGGGACAATATAGAAGTGCCATTATTGTTTACGTCTTAGATAATGGTTAATAATGGTTACATCATTATTGAAATTATTTTTCACTAGTTTAACCTAAATCTATAGCATTTCGGCACTCATGTATTTGTACACAGTAAACCAGAAATAGTATTTAGTCTCTAACCAATGAGCTTTTTTATCCTTGGCTGAAAAATACATTGACTATCATAACAATTTCTACTAATTATACAGAAAACTAAAATTGAAATGAAGCCTTTTTAAGGGTGGGCGTGAATTTAAATAGGATGATACCATGTCCTTGATGTTATAAATTAAACATGGCAAGTGGGAGGATTTAGAAAATTGTAAGTTTTTAAATTAATTTTTTAATTTACATATAATGTTTAGTAATGAACAATTTGAGTTTAATATAGAAGGTTTTTCTTGAGCTATCTTTGAACTGTTTTTTAGTTTCAAGCTTTGATTTAATTCTCCCAATGGTTGCGAGACAGAATTTTTTCATTTTTTTTAAAGAGGACTTCAAAAGAGCATTGTTACATGTAATTTCTATGTATTCAATGGACAATATTCCCACACACAATATGAACTGATGAACAAAGAAGACCACACAAATGTGTGGTTGTGCTAAAATGTTTCTGTTGCACATTTCTTTTTTAATTACCATCACATGTTTTTAAACGTAGACTAGTTGGTGACTTTTTCTGCCAACTTTTTTTTTGTCTAAATCTGAATTAGCATAAAACTAAGCAAACTTGGTGGCTTGGTAATCATACCTGTTTGTAAACTGTTTTTATGATCTGAACTATGAAATCTGCTCCATTGCTACAATCGATGAATGACAACACACGTTGCAGTAACATTTGATTTTCATGCAGCTTGAAAACATTTTTCCCCCTTCCCGCTGAACAATGCTGAATTTTCTACTTCTAAGACTGCACAGACCACAGCACCTACACAACAACTAGGTATCGGAGAATTAACCCTAGATGCAAATGAATTAGAGGTTAAATACTGAATAGTGTCTCAACTACTTTTCCCCCCATCATTGTAGATTACAAAGTGACAAGTGTAGCTATGCTTTGACATGATGTTCATGTAACATCAATGACTGAAATAAAAATACTCCCACTGAGTGGCATGTGATTGACAGGAGTCTAACAGTGTAATTAAGGTTGAACTTCACTTGATTTTAATTTTGATAATAGAGAAGAAGTTACTGCATAATTTATAATGACATCATCATCAGCACATGGCCTGCCATGTACTTCTCTATGAACATCATTATTTTACAAAACACAGTTCTGAAAATGTACATGTGAATATCAGAATTCTAACTCAGCTCTGAGGTTATAGGGAACAAAATAAAATAAATTTACAATTTATTAATGTATTGTATTCAGCCTTTCCAAAACCGCTATAAAAATTGAGCAGCTCTTCTGCAATTCCTAAAAATTGCCTAGTCCTAGCCTTTTTTTAGTAGCTTACAAACCAATAGTCTCTAGACACTCATAGCTAACATTTTCAAATGATATGTTTTAGCAACATACATGCATACAAATTTAGGCTCTCTCAACAAAACAGAATACATTTTAAAGAAGAGCTATATGGCATTTTACACTTACTGACCAAGTTGGTTGACCAGGACAGGAAGATATTTAGCTCTATGAATCCATGGCAGGAACTAACTGTGCTTCATCTGTATGTCACAACCTCAATAAAACAAACTATCTTCCTGTTTGACCAACCAACTCCCACTCAGTCAATTAAGAACTTACATGTAGTCTATTTTTCCACCATTATGTCACACGACCAAACATGGTCAGTCAAGACAGCATGTAAAATACATGAATAGTGATGTATAATGCTTATGACACATTGGCTGACTGGTAGAGAGTTAAAGTTCCTAAGATAATGCATGTACAGTACATCTGTAGTCACTTTCTGCATGTAAGCCCAAATGATATGAAAACACTGTCAATTAAATTCAGGAATATAACCTGTCTGTCAATTAATCAGACTGGTTACATTCCTGAATTTGATACTTCACTGCATGTTCTGCACCAACCAACAGTTACTACTCATGATTAAAAACACAATCCTACAGTCTTTCTGTCAAGTTACTCCTTGTTGTTATCACACATGGTGCTCTCTGCAAGTAGACAAGAGAAACCTAATTCTGTACAATGGTTGGCTACTGAGTGCGTAGGAACTGGCAATTTTGCCCACTCTTGTACACCATACAGCAAGTACTTTATTGGCCAAGGTCATTTGAGCCTGACTCAACTAGATATTGCCCTTGATCTTTGGAGCAAGTTTACCAACCCCAACTATGTCTAGTTCAGTTACGACCACATACACAAAACATTATGGGTCAATATCCAGCCATGCTGACCCATACATGTTCTCTTGCATAGTAAAAACGGCACATGTGGTGGAATATTAACTACTTGTTCTTGCTCAGTGCTTTACAAATAATACTTGTGGATGGCTATTTCATACATATCATAACGTTTTCTCAGGAAAATACTTCAAAACTTAACATGTGCACTTCTGTTATCTGTGACGCCATCACAGAAGAAATATGTTATAACTACCACTACTATAAGGACCACTCTGTTATTTTATCATGATACTGTTGTCCAGTGTAAATTTCACTCATGAAAAATTTCCCTTTGCACTTAAGGAGCATGTTTAAACATGTGACCTGCTTTTTCCTTTTTATGAAACTTGGATTTTTCTAGTTAGATATCACCAGCACATCATTTCCTCTAACATACTAATAAAAAAAACCTGATCATTTCACTTACAGAGCCCTGAAGGCATAATTAAGAAACTATCGGCATGAATTTTCTTGATTATGATTGAAATGACATGGTAGCTTATAACTGAATTGGTGAGGCTGCAAATGGAAATCTCTGTCTCTTTGTCATTAATACACTAAAAGGGGCCTCGCTCCAACTGTGCTCGACCTTGAGCGAAATATCTTCCTGTAAGTTCAAAGAGCTCCCACTCAGTCAATAACATCTCTTTCAAGTGCCTATTAATATTTTCAGATGGATTTTTTTTTCAATTATGGTCTTTATAAAGTTCTTTTAAACAAAATTTTTGTCTTGTTTCTTCATACAGAAATTCTCTTTTTCCTTCAGTGTAAATTAGGACCTCTGTAATCATAACAGTTGATTTCTCATAAATATTAAGGATTGCATAATCAATCAAGTTTATATTCAAACACAAGTCTTGCGAAATGCCGGGAATTAACTTCTGCCGGCAGGAAGTCATAGAAACTAACTACAAACAACACTTTCATCCGCTTGGCTTGTACATTTTACCGGAATTCCGCTGGACTAATATGATCTTGTACTTTGGGTCTGTTGTCATTCTAAGCAAAAATCACTTTTTGTACACGACGTATTGTTTCTTCGCATTTTCCAAGAAACTTTCCCTTAAATCAATAGAAGCACGCTGTTCTGTGTCAACTAGAATTCGATTTTAGAAATATACAAGGAATTGACTCCAACAAAAATATTTACGAACAATTCGCACATTTTTCGGACTCCAGAAATAAACGTTATCACTTACTGGAAATTCTTCGTTCGCTTTCTCCGCTCGATGCCACGCTTCTGCTCGAACGATCCGTCGAAAACCACAACAATCCACTGAACTAATGAGCAAAGAGCATCTCCTTCGCATAAACGCGAATTAAGAAACAAAATTCAAATTTGCCGGTAGAAATCAAATCAGCGGTGTCGCACCAGTAGGTCAAGACGGGACGCTATCTCTCTCTCGCGAGTGAAAATCGGCACAATTTCCCCCATGAAGGTATGGATCACGCCGTACCGAGCATCTTATCGAAGCCTACAACGCCTTCAGAGAGTAAAATTCTGTCAATTTTCATTCATGAGGAGAGAAGATTCGTTGCGGCCCACGTGTGAATGTACTCCCACGCGAGTATAGCTATTTTCTATCCCATAATGCAGTAAGAAACTCCTAAACTTCCCACGCGAAAAACAAAATGGCGGATCAGTTTCAAAGTACAGTTTCAATACGGTGTAATGCCAAGCAACCATTTTTTTTTTTTACGTGAACTGTCATGGTATAACCTTGACTGACAAATGGTTTTCATAGCCATGGGGATGTCAATGCTTAAATGTCGGGGGTTTGAAGGAAGAAATACAACAGTTGGCCGAAAACATCAAAGTCACACAGTGGAAGTCCTTCACCCACTCGAATCACCACCAAAGCGCAAACTAAATATATTTGGACCATATTTAGTTGTCACCCAGGGAACTCAGCAGACAGTATTATTATTATCCATGCCACATATCATGAAAATCAATTTATTTTCGGCATTTTTTGTGTACATGCATCTCGTTTATATTTTATTATAATACACCATATAGTCACTGCGAGTAACAATATTTAATTTTCAAATATTATTTCACGGCTTTCACACCTAACGGCTATTACCTCCGCCCGTTTAACACCTTTTTATCATCTATTCTCTTAAAGAACCAAAGAGACGGCAGAAACGGAGACGAGTTCGCTTAATCAGAGGTCCGGTTTGAAACTACGAGTCGACTTTTACGCCTTTCAATTGCTTTTTAAAAAAATTGCATCATTCTTCCGTTTTGTTTCGTGAACCCTTTTGTTATAATGACAACCTGTTTAATTCAGTCTTTGCCTTAATCTTGTTTCATGTTTTTCCAAGGACCTGGTAAGAAAACATTCACTAAAATGAATGAAAACCCAGCCAAAAAGTGCGCGTGCAGTGGTCACTGACCACTTTGTCAAGAAACCTGCTATTTCATTATATCGGTGATCATCGCACCTACTCACAAACTTGAAATGACTGCTACGGCGAGGTGGCTTGCGCCTGTCCCACGCTAAAACTCCAAAATATCTGCCCACGATGCAGGCTTTTCTTTCTTTCTTTTTCTTTCTTTTTCTTTCAACTTTCTCTTTTCTGGACCTGATGCCTGAAGGCGCTTTTATCACGTTATTAAATGGAAGATTGCGAAATCAAAGGTTTGTGGCAAATTTTGATCGCTCTTAGCTTCTAGCTAGTCACAAATTATCCCAACCTTTCTAAATATAGCTGAGAGCCACATCTACGGGCTAACTTCCTCTGCTAACTACAGAGGAAGAAAATCTTGTGGCTAACAGATAATAGAAGAGTGATTGATGTATCTTGTGAACGGATATCGGTTCGCTTTTGCGCAAAGTTCTCATGGCAGCGATGGCTTATGATAATCTACAAGTAACACTGACAGTGTAAATGAGTTTTTTGTCTACGACATTAACTGGTTACAGCTTTCTTGGGTTTTGCTCATAACAAAATTATATTTTATAGAGAAATCCTGCGCCGGCGTTTATAGCTTGTCCGCGTTAAAAGATACCCTTGATTTTGTTTCATTCCGTGAACAATTTTTTGTACCGACTTTTGCTGACTTCGAGATAAAGAAAGTCGTAGTCGTAATAAGCTACTGGTTTTGAACTGAAGATTAACGAGCAATGCGGTTCGTATTTCACTGATAAACGACCACCCCACTACAATCGGAAACCGTTTAGGAATCGCGATTTCGTTACTTAACTTCGCTAAAATTGGCCGACTGACAGAGAGCAACTGATTTAAATACTAAGCCAGCTGAAAATTGCATTTTGCGAAACGCCGTCATATTTATAGAGAATGTAAAAAATATACATTTTACTCTGATTATGACCAAAAGGGGTCCAGAACTCTAGATCTCTGTTAAATACACAAGGCGGTTTGTAGTTGTTTTTTAAACACCCCTGTCTACAGTATCAATCTCTTGTTTTCAGTAATGTCACTGGTTGGTCAGACTTACCGTTTGTGTGCGTTTTTTCCCCTCAGCAGTTAGTGTTCCACCTGGCTCCTACGGACCTAATAGCACTGCAATTTCTGACTTATGACAATCGACGTTAGCCTACACTGCTCATGTAGATGAAGACTGCTGAATCATCTGACCAATACACAATACGTGGTAGGATTGATAATGCCTTAAGTCACAGCTGCAAAATCGGTGTGTGGGCTCAATCGCTAACACGGGTGTAGATTCGTTAGCACATTGCTTGTAGCATACTACAAGTTGTTAATAACCACACGCATGCATATATGAGTATAGCTCTGTTACCGATCAATCAAACCCACAAATTGTTAAAGGTGTTTGTTATCTGTGTTGAAGTCACTGCCGCTATAACTATCGCACGTGCTTTTTGATTTTTCTCACGGTGCCTCATTCTTTCTATCCTTGAGTGTTTTTTCTGGTTTTTTTTTTTCACTCATTTGCACTATTGCGCTTGCTTTACCATCGAAATCATGCCTAGTTAGCTACTGAAAACGTAAAATTCTCGTTTTTGCTAAAGAGGAAAGAGCCGCAACTTTCTGCCTACCATTGAAATTATCAGTTGCACGTAGCTTCCCTTTGATATTGCCTACGCCAGCGTCTAATGCGGGTATTGTTCTGGCCTGAGCGTCCATCAGCCGCCCGTGAAGGCGATTCTTTTGTGACCCACGAGAGGAGGATTTCAAAATACGCTACCGACATTGCGTTGTAATTAAGTAATTTTTGTGTGCTTTGCCACTGATTGTAATGAACCTCGCATTGCTTGACTTCAAAATTAGAGTTTCATTCTGTTCTCAGAATCTGTTATTTCATTTCTGTGTTTGTTTTATCCCTGGCTTATTCAATTAACAAGTTGTGCTAATTGATATTCTGTTCGAGAAGTTTTAATACCGCCGTTAGAATACTCCCTGCTGTGCAAGACAAAAAGATTGTCTGTCTTTTGGTTGAAAACTGCCGGCAGATTTTCTTTAAGCGAAGTTTCTGCCTTGGTGACAAAACTGAAAAAAGGCTGCTAACATTTGCTAAAGCAAGCTCCTCTTAATTCATCACAAACGAATTTTTTATACACAATTTATATCTATTTTCTAGGGCTAGCTCCTCAATAAAAACCAATATCGATGTAAGAAAAAAGGAGGTTTCAGACCTCCTCCACCTCCTATAGATTGAATAAATTGTACGTAAATTAGAAAAAAAAACACACTCATCTTAGTTTGTTAGTGTGCCGCATATAAACGAGCTGCAAAGTTTTAAGGTCAGACATTCGTTAGTCCAGAAAAGTTTGTGGAATGTGGATCATCGTTAGGGGGCCTGCATGGTCTAAGTTATCTGGCAAATTTACGGCGATATCTCACCGACCTACCAATCAAGATTTCTGCCCATTTCTCAATTGTCACTGATAAACTTAAAAAGCTATCAGTTGTTAGTGGAAAAGTAAGTCATTTCCCGGCTTGCAGTTAACTTTTGACCTCTTTTCAGCCATTAGTTCAGAACCCATCGGTACCCAGTCTTTTGTGGCTCACCGCAATTGAAGACAAAATATAACTCAATAAACATACCTCGTTGTCTCCTATACGCTAATGAGTAATGTCTGGAAGGTCATGCCAGAGGTCTTTGATAACATATTTTGGAAAAAAGAAGCTTCGAGACACCACTTTTTTCGCCTTCTAACGTGCTAATTTTGTTTACTAAACACCTGTAAGCTACGACACAGAACTAGTGTTGACGTAATGATCGCGCGAACAAAGAGAATTTAAATTTCGATGATCAAACAAAACGAGTTATTGTCCTTTCTATTTCTCGCAGAATTTTCTAAAAGAAATAGAAAACGTGCTTTTCCATGTTTTTACCGGGTTCTGAAAACACTCGTGAAAGTTTGGAAAAAAGCTGAACAAACCTTCCACTGCGGCCGTGCCCCCGTAGCATTTCTCGCTCTTGTGTTTACTTTAACAATAAGATATTATAAGTTTTCAATCGCGTATAGAAATTGAGAACGAATAATCTAATTGTCTAAGTATAAATCTACTAGTCGACCAAACCTTTATCTACTTCTTTTTCACAGACACTTCGAAAACGAAGCGGCTACAATTTTATTAACTAGCGCAAATGTACCCCCGGGTGGGGGTACTCCCTATAATGGCCTATACGTTGAGGCTCCGCCCGAAAGGGGTACCTTTTTCAGGCCATGTTCAGGTATATAAAAGGGTAGGGATTTCACAAGTTTAGGTATATGAAAGGGTAGGAAAATCTTCATTCGGGTATTAAAAAGGGCCTTGAATTGAAAGAGATCAAGCAGACGCAACGTATGACTGTTTCGATTTTAATATATTACGGGCTACGTGAAAAAAAAAAATGACAAGAACACTACCTGTTTTAAAGATTTATTCATAAGTCTTCTTAAGAAGGTATATGAAAGGGGTGCCTTTTCTGAAAAAATTGTAAACTATATAAAAGGGTAAGGGGTTGGACCTCGGGGCGGAGCCTCCCCGTATAAAACTTTTTTGAATACCCCCCCCCCCCTCGGGACCTGTACACTCACTACTTTCAACAGAAAACATAGTGGGTACGAGTGCAACCAGTAAAAGCATTTCATAGAGCGCTAGTAGATGTATACTAAAACTTGACAGAAACACGGAAAATGTTTCTATTTCTTAAGCTGTGGTGAAGCCGCATGGACTGGACATGAACAGGATATTGATATGTTTCCTTGACCATTTCCAAAAGTCACAGGAATATTCTTTTCATTTTAAGGTACTTCGTTTGTGATGACCTCGAAGCCTCAGTGTGCGAAGATATATAAAAAAAGCTCCTGTCTGTGAGACTGATATTTTTTCTTTTCCTTAAACAAAACAACGAGTTCCTTTATTTTTGACTTCTTCGCATCTGAGCAAAAGTTTCCTCGACAAATGGCAAAGACAAGTGTCCATTGCTTCGTCTCAGTTTAAAATGCTTGGCGTTTCTTCAAATGTAAAGTTCCAACAATTGAGTAAATAATCAGGATACTGGTTAAGAATCGAAACGATTGAACATGAAAATGATAAAGTTACATTAAAGTAGGTTCCTTGTTCTTATTGCATTTCTTTTGCAAATTTCCGAACGCGCTCAGCATGTCTCCACGCACGTTGCCTGGGAATTTATCCACTTCACCCACTTGCGCAGCTCTCTTTGCGACAATAACTGTCATAGCACGATGACAAAATAACCCCTTAAAACCTCGTGTCAAGACAACTGGCTGTTTAATTCCCAGTTGCACACTAAATTTACTGAAACATTTCGCTTAAAGCTGCCTTTATATTGGTATGCTACATGATTGTAACCGCCACAGAAAGTCTTCAAGAATTCCTGCCAATTGATGTGATTTAATAAGTCTCCTGACACCAGAGGGAGTATAGTTTGAACTACTTATGGTTACGAAGCCAATATAAAAAAAAAAACACTATGTTAACAAGTACTTACAATCAAACTCAAAGGTTGAAGCAATTGGCGTTTTTTTTCCTTTTCTTCTGATACGGCCATCGTTGGTAATACGAGAAATGGCTTTAAGAGAAAAGCACTCGGCCCACAGGCTAGATCAGTTTAAAGAGCTGGGTTTTAGCAGTTCAAACAATTCGTCGCTGCATGAGAAATTGCACAGTCTATGTTTGTGTATTATAATGACAATTTTAACACTTTGTTCCTGTGTTTGTTTAATACGATTGAAATCAAACATTTTAAGTTTTGAGTATGATTTTCTTTAGTGCAGAGTAGCATTACAAAATCACTCGCAAAGACCAACTCGATCAGCCATTAATATCAGTTGCCAGACTATTTTGAAATCCCCGTTAATTAATGGACAAAATTTACATGGACGCTCACGCAAGAGGTGAGATGTGCCATGACCAACCATGCCTTCTCTCTATTGCGTAATAGCCGGGCTAAAACAATAGAAGCTTCTACATCTATTCAGTTGAATTATTAACATTATATCATAATATTGGTCTGCCTAAATTACGCTATGAAAAATTCGAGATCAAAATTCAAAGGAATTCTTCAATTTTTGCTAGAACAAGCACAAGATGATAAATCACGACAGTTGAATCGTTGTTCTCCAACTTATTTTTCTCGTAGCGTTTGTTTAAAATTTAGTGTTTTGAGATTATAGTTTACATTCGCAGCGAAAACCATTGCTTAAGGGTCGGTTATGTTAATCACTGCATCGACATATAAACATTACCCTGAACTCTTATAGCAACACTAATTATATATAGAGTGGAGAGGAGTTCTCGCGCCATGAACTTAAGCATGTGCTATTATATTCAAAGCAAACAAACAGAAAAACGTGCAACTTTGCACAGAGAGCAGTACACTTTATATTATTATTAGAATACGCTTTATAAGAACATCGAGGCCAAAAACATCCGAAATTCACGAATATTCAAAGAAGAAACCCGCGGCTAAGATTTTAAAAAGAATATAATTTTGTGTTTTGAAAAGTTGTAAATACAATACATAATTATATGTTTTAAACTAAACCGTACACAATATTCTGCCTTTCTCAAAGCGGCAAAACTAGTCAAAGAACGACGAAAACAGCACTAGCCGTAAGCTCGACGCTAAAACGATTTCGGCAAAAAGTTCTGTGTGTCATATTAGGCTTTATTGCTAGCAGTCTGGCTTCAAAATTGCTTAAACGCTATCATGGTCATGCTGGGGTAAGAAGTATAATGGAACAGAATTGCCATAAGCTGCAATTTAAGAATATTCACCAGAACATTTTTTTTGGCTAACATCGATAGGAAAATAAGAATCTTCAGCCTGGGCTGGAAAGACAGAATTCTTATTAAAGTAAGAGTCTATTGTTGACATATGTAAAACGTCCAGCCAAATTCAGACACTAAGTCAGCTTCCCATGCAAAACAGTTTCGCCAAGATTGTCATAAATTACGCTTTCAAATGGAGTAGATAGCCTGCCAATACGGCCGCCTCTCATTGATTGTGGTTTGTTTGGAGAGATTTAATGCACGCGTTCGTATTCGCAAGCGTCAGTTGTAAAACTGAGTCGAATTTTGATTGCTGATGCGCACCTTATGATAGAGAACGTGCTATATTTCATGTTAGTATTGAAGACGGCTTTTCATGTAGTGTAAGAGCACGGACAATTGGCTGGCGATAAGGAGAAAAGTTTCGTATTCACCCACTGTGTGCTGACGCACGACCGGCAGAAATAAACGACTTTCACATCACGTTCCGAGCAGGCCAACGCTTTCGCATATGCGTGCTGAGTGCGTAGTTCATTATAATGCAGTAAGTGTCGAGAGTGATTCCCAATTGCTGTACACATTACGCCGGGAAATTAGAAAACGCAGCTAATGAATAACAGCTCTTTGAAAACGCTTTTTTCAAACCGGAGGAAGTTAAAAACGCCGACTTTTCGTTTTCGCGTGGACAGAAAACATTTTGAAAACGGAGGTTTTTGAGAACGATGAGGGTCTCCCAGGGGTTTTGGGGAACAAGGGAACATTGGCAAAATATCGAAGGGAACAAAG
>Ga0126337_10000518_pt1 | contig 19831 bp, 7 predicted proteins | sample DipCmetagenome_FD_92527 | JGI IMG/M metagenome (GOLD analysis project Ga0126337, IMG submission 92527) | Coral microbial communities from La Bocana,Puerto Morelos, Mexico - Diploria C A metagenome | ecosystem: Host-associated > Invertebrates > Cnidaria > Coral | place: La Bocana,Puerto Morelos...
ATCAATATATAAGAAAAAATACGACTTCTCCCCCAAGTTCCGAAATTATAGGTCTCACGAAGTTTACTTCCTCGATTTTTCGGAAGCTAGTTCCCTGTCGTCAACGGACAATAAGGCAGATACTACAATTATATCCACTATCGCGTATCTTACATTAGTTTGTCGTTGATCCAAAACTGGATTTGAGACATCTTGTTGATTAAAATTTCATTGAAGTAACTGGAAGTGCTGTAACTCACGACCGTCCGATCCGTGGTTGTCTTGTCTGTTGTACGCACTCGGAAACACATGGTGAAGGCATCCGTTATTTGGAGGCCATGGTGGATGACGTAGTCACCTGTACCACTATTCGTGAAATAAAGATCGTATGGACTTTGAGGCACACCTGTCGACACATATTAAATTCATTACTGGCTTTGAGTTAATTATTGCATGAAATTAACGTTTAAAGGGTCAACGCATCACCCAAAGGGAAAGGAAGATATGATAATTAATTACTGACCTATTCAAATAAAGCAGAACAAGAATTAAGACAATAATCTGCCTGAACATCCATGCAAAAAGAGAATTTGGCCTTTTCGAGTACGGGTTTTCAAATATAATATTGGCAAAAGTTTGTCTAAAAATAAAAGGCACTTATTTTTTGCAGCTTGGGCCTTGTTCCAAGCCCACTACTCATAAGCAGAAAATTAAATTACACTTCCTAACTCATGTTAACTGTAAGAATTCTCACTGAGCTTAACCAAGTATTTAGGAATTGGCATTAAGCTTACCGCATTTAGAAGCATGCAAATGTCCTTCAAGGAATGTGGCATTATAGGATGTAACTTCTGATTCAAACAACAGCAGTAACTGTAAGATCACAACAAAACAGCGAAATAGTAATCATCAATGTATTTGATTGGTTATCCATTAAATTAAAGAAATACTTATTTAGAAACGCCACTCTAACATCTGTTGGTCAGATAGGTGTGGTTTTAAAACAGGAGAGAAACGAGTGCAGTGAAGGGAAACAATAACAGCTAAGCAAAGCAAAATTCTCACTGCTTGCAAAGTACTTAACCACAATATTCGCAAGGGCTTGAAAAATATCACTAAAAGCCCTTACCCACTAACTCCTTTTTGGTAATACACTTAGATAGAGTAGAATACTCACAGGCAGTCTCAGGAATTGACAGATAACATTCCAAATACTGGTTTAACGCACATTGACCTCCGCGCATGTAATAATTTGTTTTCCACAATACCTTGAAATGAATTATGCCACCTGCTTTCTTCAGTTCAACCTTGAGGAATAGTTTCACGGCGACAGGGCCTGCCGGTACCTGCATAGGTAAGGGAGCTTGCTCGCCATCTTTAAATGTATGCGACCACTTCATGGGAGTCTGAAATGTCTCCATGGCAACTGTTGCTATCAGGGGTTGGCATCCAAACGCTTGTATAGTCATGACCATGTGACTAAATGGCCCAGTACTGTCTGGCGGTGACGTGCACGTAACTTTGCTGCATCGGTCGCTGAAGACGCATGTACCATTGCTCCCGTCAGGCTGCTCAAGATCCTCACAATGCTCACCCTGAAGATTGTTTCCTAGATGAGTAAGTTGTCTTTGTCAAAGTGGTGATGGAGGCAAATCAAGCGCTATGACATTACTAACCTCCCTGGATTTGATACTTTATCGTGGCCAGTTCTTTCTTCAAATCCTTCACCTCCTGTAACAGCTGGTTGTTTCCTTCGCACAAGTCACACTGATCATTACCATCCACAGCAATTTTAATTACTGGACGACAATGACATGCAGACGTGGACTTGTTGTCTCGGGCTGCGCTTCCAGCTTGGAAGAGAATAAGCAAGGTAAAAATCGGAATGAAGACTCCTGTCATCATCTTGAACTCGAGAAAACTAGTTCTAAACTCAGTGCCGTCAAATGGGCTTATATTCTCTCTGACTAATTATAGTATCAACGGTGCAAACCAATCAAATCATTGTATTTTGTTCATTTTCTGCCTGCTTCATACTTTCCCCGCAGTCATCTTGTATTTCTTTCCTGTTTCTGCACGCAGCTACATAGTCCCCGATGAGGAAAAATATTTTTGTGTTTATAATTGGCTCCACCCAAAATCCGTGCTCAGTCATTTTATTGGCCGGTTTGACGGTATCTCTCCTGTTAAACGTAGGTTTGTATCTAAAGAGCGTGTTAAGTTACTTAGTATCCGTAGTTTTCCTGTTTTCATTTATGAAACTGTTACCTGTTCGAGCTCTTTGGTGCGTCTTCAGTTCCTTGTCCCCAGGTGGGGTCCGGGATTGAGTCGCCAGAGATAAGTTGCTTCCATCTATCACTCTTCTTAGCAACAGAGGTAGCTGCAGTCCATAATGTTAAACGCATCTCAATACGCTCTCTTTGATCAGTTTCTCTTTGGTATGTACTCCATGTAAACTGCACAGAACGCTCCGGAGCTGGTTTTGGATTGGTTGGATTAGTTGTATATTTCTTCGATTCTCTATTTTGTAGACTTAGTGTTCCACCTCTAACAGATTTCCGGCTTAACTGTTCAGAGAGGTCAGAAATTTGGTTGAAATAAAATGTTTATAGTATTACGTTTTCTCTTACCAACGGACTTAAAAGCACAGAGAAAAATTTTTCTCCGAAACGTTATCTTTTCGTTGCCGAGAAAGCATTAACGAAATAGGCATAGTTGCAACTTCTGCGCAGAAATTTTGTATAAAGAATCAGTCAACAAATGAAGAAATATGAATAAAGAGGCTTCCTTTTTATCTCCTGAGTTTATGGTTGTGGCATTTGGTCATTTTCCAAGACGCGAATCGGTACTTTTTATCGCACTAGAAATTTCGTGAAAATGTTTTTTGAGCGTTATTTCCTATTTGTATTTGTTGGAATCGGCAGTCGGGGAAATTCGGTTTTTTGTTCCTTTCGGAGGGAGTGCAATCTAACTGAGTTTTAGCTATATCGTATTTTTCATTTAGCAACACACTGTCTTGCTATTTATGGGAGAATCCCTAACAACACGAGTTTCGTTTCGTCTGAAGTAATGGAACAAAGACGTTTAGTTCTTTATCACCCCTAGTCAGATTTCAGTCACGAACGAGTAGATTAACATGGTCGTTTGACAATTTTTATGCCTCTCGATCGCGGGTTGAGTACAATCTCTCTTCCCACTTTACCACGTTTGCGCGCAAATTTAGATAACTCAAATGTCTTGGTCACTTTTGACCAGTCGTTTTCCTTCCTGTCTGTCCCGGTTTTGTCAGTTGTAGTTACTTCTTGTCCGATCACAAATGAAAGCATTTCAGTCGTAGTTGGTAATTATTCTTGGTTAGACTTCAGTTTCTATCCAAAACGATATTATTTTCATATTAGAGCCGGTTTATTCAATTTTTGTCTTTGCTCTCTGACCAGGAACTGGAGAAAGTGATGTCTCTCGAGCTCAACGGGGCAAGCCAACGACATCGAATTTTTGTTGTTGTTTTTTTTTTTAAGTGAAAATTCTGCTTAGTTTTAGCAACCTTTTCATGATTTTCGCAGAGACGTATCTTAATTTCTGGAAGCTAAAACATCAGCATGTGTACTATTGCGCCGCTCACTAAATAAAAACGTTTTGAATAACCTTCAGTGGCGTCATTGAACCGGCTGCAGAACAGGAGATTCGTTGACCCCCGCCCACCTCTCCTTCTAGAATATATAACTACCTAGGACTTAAGAGGAAAGCCAGCCTGCAAATACATCCTCTCTTATCGCTCCGAACGCAAGCGACAAAAGAAAACGCTTGTCCGTGGAACTATGTAGGGCTTGAACTTGGTGTAAACTTAAGATAAATATAAATGGAAAAACATAATTGCAGTATACCTAATAAAATATATACCTAATGCATTCAAAAATATCAATGTCTATCTTTTTGAAGTAATGCGTGCAGAAACAGGAAAAAAAATAAAAGATTTCTGCACAATCTCAAGCAACACATTATGACGGAAATATTGTAAACAGTAGACAGGATTGATTGTGGAGACGTCCGTCATTACTGAATTTTCTCGATCTACCGGCGGGGCCCAAAAACGGCAAGTTCAAACAAATGTCAGGTCTAAAAAAATCGAGTTGTAAATAACCACGTAGTTGAAACCGACCTTTTGCTTTGTATCAATAGGTGTAGCATTTATTCCTGAGATGGTCTGAGGACTAAGAAAACTAGAACTAAGAAAATTTGGCGTAATTCTGCGGTCCTACTTGACAAATTGATACGAGAAAACTGAAAAAAAACATTTTTAATGAAAACCGGGTTCAATAAAATGCTGGGTCTATCAGGCTAAGTTAAATAGACACAGTCTCGACGTTTAGTCTTGTGAAAATGGAGAAGGCAGAAAACTAGATAGTCGATGAAAGACTTCGGGTTACAGCCCTTGAGGGGGGGGGGGGGGGCCTTGGGTTTTTCAACCTTTTTTTAGGCACAACATTTTATTCTACAACCCCCCCTCTCCTCCCCGGGTTTACCCCCTTGGGGGGGGGGGGGGGCATTGCGTTATCATACTATTCTTAGGCAAGACACTATATTCTCACAATGCCTCTCTTCTCCGAAGTGTATACGCGAATACCGGCAATTTAAAGCTGTTGGTACGTACGCCTGCGATGGACTCGCATCTCATCCAGGGCGGAGTAGAAATTCGTCTTGTAGTCGCTGAATGAGGCGAAAACCGAAATATATAAGCTCGGGCGGCTTAACCGCTCGACCCGATGCAGACTAACCTATAATGTATTATACCCGTGTCGGGTTTAAGAGTCCAAAAACGACGATCTAGACGTTGAAAACGTTGATTGACTTCAGTGGTTGATATATCGAGAAACGGTCCCTAAAGGAGAACAATTTGGGTTTTATTCATCCTTTGCTTGAATCCTAGCAGGTAAAGACTAAGACAACTAAGGACTATTGTGACTTTAACAAGAACGATGAACACGAGCCATCACATGCTTTCATCAAGAAAAGAATTTGAAAGGTTTCGTGTGTGACTGATCAAGACCGTGAACAAAACGCAGAGCTAGTTTCTTCCATCTCCAGAGCTGGAACCAGGAGGTTAGAATCCCCGCCCATTTCAATTAGCAGTCATATTCCCTGCAGGAACACCTATCACCGTCCATGACCTTTAGCTTTTAAAAATATCGCAGAGCATCTCATTTGAGAAGTAATTAACCTTCCGAGCAGAAACAGGAAGTATTACCTGGGAGAGCACAGCACGTGTAAAATTAACAAGCCACGAGAGTTAGCAAGGGGAAGGCCCACAGATAAAGAGATGTCGGATTTAGAACCAAAGGATTGGAAAGACCACCCTAGAACACAGTACATTTCAGTCGAGTAACACACACTTTAGTACACTTCAGTCAGTTAACTGCAACATATGCTTTTTTTTAATTTGTAATGTTCACTGAAAGGTACCCTTGAAGGATTTCCGGAACGGTCCAATTTTCTGGCCATTGAGGAACATTTCGGTAGTTCCGTGCCTAAACAGGAAGGAATTAAATAAAGAACGTCAGAAAGTGACGCATAAAGCCAGGCAGAAAGGAATATTTTGTGATAATTTCATTGGTTCCCGCACAGTGAATGAAGGCGTGTCTACTATAGACTAGAGTATATAAATCCTGCTCAAAGCACGGAGTCCATGCAAAACAGCACTAGCTCGTTTCCAAGATGATGTCAAAAGTGATCTTTTTGGTTTTTACTCTGCTTGTTCTTTGTCAAGCTAAAGATGTGACTCGTAAGTCTCCGTCCGCTTGCCACTGCAGTCCAGTCATAAATGTTTCTGTGGACGACAAAGGTCAGTGTGACTTGTGCAAAGGAAGCAACCAGCTGTTACAGGAGGTGGAGGATTTGAAGAAAGAACTCGCCGCGGTAAAGGATCAGGTTCAACAAGGTAATTAACTAGTTGAGGCAACGTTCAGATTCTTAAACGGCAATCGGGTACGTTGATGCACATTGGACGCTAGATTCAGCAGTCAGGGCACAGGATATTGTTTTGTGTTCTTAAAGTAGTGAAACTCGCCGGCTTAAGCGGCGAAGCGAAAAGGTTTGAACAAGTAAAACCTGCTTTAACATGCAAATTATCATCCTCCGACTTTGAGAGTCAGTTGCAAGATGGGCGTCAGATTCTCGGTTGAAAAATAATGAGTGATATTGGACAACGCAATGACGAAATTCTTCCTTCCAAAGAACAGCACAGAAACATATTTAAAGCAAATTCAAACTTACGCTTGTCGAAACGCCTAAAGCAAAAGGTTTAAAGACGTTCGTTGCATGACAACAGGAACACTGAGTAACGTTCTTTGATATTAATTGGATTAGAAGCCTTAGTAGCTTGCAGCTAGCGAAGCTATTACTTATTACTTTAGCTATTACTTACTGACAGTCTATCGACAGTTTAGTTAAAAGAAAATAAGAGGAAAAAAGGGAAAATAAAAGAAATTATAGTAAATGAGGGAAATCAAACCAAAATAATATACATTACACATTACATATGTATGTAGAAGTAAAGTAGCGAACATGGTTGACATAATGCAGTAGAGCGAGTTATTAATAATAATCAAAAACGAGTTGGACTAGGCAGATTATGTGATACATAACATGAAACGCTAACCGCACTTGTCTCGTGACATAGAATAAAAGAAGATCGATAATCGTCTCCATACGCTTTAGCTTCAACAGATTTGCCACAAGGTACTCGAAGTGCATACGACCTTTATTTCACGAAAAGAGGTACGAGTGACTATGTTATCCACCATGGCCTCCAAATAACCGATGCTTTTACTGTGTGTTACCGAATGCGAACAGCCGAGAAGACAGTTTTCGATGGAACGGTCCTGAGTTACAGTGCAAACTATGTCTACAATGAAATCCTAATCAAAGATGCGGATTCACTTGAATTATGGATCAATGACGAGCTGTTGTAAGTCATTATAATTTATCAATCAATTAAAAATAATAATAGACATTGATAGTTAATCAATGGTGAGGATGAGCAGTAAGGGAGCTGTAGTTACTGCATAAATGCAGCTGCAGAGGGTAACGCGGGGGATTAGATATACATATTTAGCTGAATTTGTGGCCGGTATTTTTTTTCCCTCTCTTTGCCTGATAAGTTTTGTCAATGAATTTGCTTTATGATTTCCCTTTTGATATCTGTTCTGATTTCTTTTTGTTTTGTTTTTTTTTTCCTTAGGGAGACTGGAGTCGCCACACTGAATGACGGCGTGTGGCATTTGATGTGCGCTTCATGGGAAAACAAAGCTGGATCTTGGAAAATCTACAAAGATGGCGTCTCCGAAGCCAGTGGCAGTGGATTGAAGACCGGATACGTGATCAAGACAGACGGAATCCTCACCATCGGGCAGGATCAAGATTCCCATGGAGGAGACTTTGACGCCTCCCAAGGTTTCATTGGAGAGCTCACTGATGTGAACATGTGGAACAGAGTCCTCAATGCAACTGAAATATTGAAACTGTCCAAGTCGTGTCACAAGGGGGAGGGTAACGTCAAGAAATGGTCAGATTTTAAAGTTGGTATCAGAGGTGATGTAAGAGTTATTTCACCATCGGCCTGCGAAGTATAAAATGTCTCTTCTTTTGAGTATATTTTACCTTGATATGCCATGTTAACAAGTAAAGTTCGCCTATAAGCTCGAATGAATAAAAAGGGAGGTTGTCTGTAGATGATAGGATGTTCTAGAATGTAATAAAATTTAAAGCATTTTCAAATTTGTACTTTTTCATTTAGAAGTTTTCAGAGGGTAATCACTATATAGATTCATATTTCACTTCTGAGAAAGTCATGTTCGTGCCCGGGGGGGGGGGGTACTCCCTTATATGGGCTATATAGGTATGTGCGGCCCCAAAGGGTATGGTTTCTCAGCCATTTTGGTCATAAATAGGGTATCGATTTTTGCACTCTAGTCTTCAATTCGTTTTTTTTTTTATATAGAAGAAGCTACTTTTTCATCACGCCTTCCTTCTCCCATCCGCGCTTTGCCTTCCTCTACCCCGTTAAACGCCTGCCACGCATGCTAGATAAAGCCAGCAGCAAAAGCTCTTCCCCTAATGATGTAAGAGTCAGATCATAAATAGGGTATCAAATTTTTGGTCAGGTCATAACTAGGGTAGGGAAAATCACAGATTTTGGTCATAAATAGGGTAGGGGTTTTGGGAAGCGGGCCGCACACCCCTACCAAATTTTTCTGGGAGTACCCCCCCCCCGGGGGGGGGTTCGTTTTACCGCCTGAGGTTCCAAAAATGTGCTGTCAGTAGAGTCCAAGAAAAAAGTCCTTTTATCATTATTCCACGGACAAATGTGGCACATATTGAAGTCTCTCAAGACCTCTCTCAAGTGATCCCTCTATGATTTCTTTTTACAAGAGTAGTTCTTTGTCACAGTAACACGCGCACGTATACGTACAAGTCTATAAGTAACCGGCTACTTCAATGAGGTGTGCGCAGAATTAAATTTTCAAGAGCCTTGACCCAACCTTCAGAATCGCTTTAACTAAGATAGTTTTGACTAATTTCTTCTGTGTGGCTTTTTAGGGCAAAGAGCTAATCGTGGGTACAAGGTTCGGCTTACTAATCGTCCTTTGAAGACCCGTTGAAAAAGCTGTAAAATAAAACAGTAGGGAACCCTGCAGTAAGCGGGGTTCCTACCTTCGCAAATAGCGATCATCATCTAAAACGTAACATTACTTACCAGTGTCATGCGGAATAACAGAGTTTGACTTACGTGTATGTGATTTGATATTACAATACAATATTAACATGTATAGAATTCATCTTCTTTTCGCTGCTGATTTTAAGCTGCCCGAAATTGATTGCGATTCTTCGAGAATTACGATAGTCTAAAACTGGAGAGTGTCATTCTTATGTTTTTTTGTCCGTAACCTTTGTTGACCATATTGTAATCCATTACATCAATAACTGTGATAGGCTACTCTACCAAAACATACACGCATACACCCACACATTACATTAATGTAGCAGCGAGCATCACTGCACTTCTCGATGTTGGAATAGGTCCCATTTTCCAATAAAATCGTTAATAGTTCCATTCTTCGCAGCAATATGTCTTTGTGTCTCTGTCGCAATTTTCGAAACCCTGCATGTGATAAATCAACCCCTTAAGAGTGAGTGGCATAATTTCGTTTAGCTCTTGACATGTAATCAGAGAACAACGACAAAAATAAAACATACCGGTTAAAATAAAGAAAAATATTGCGCTCAGTATTAATGGTGAATCTTTCTGAAACTACATTGAACTACCACTAGAAACATTCACATTTGTAATGGGACGTGAAGCAAACAAAACTGATAAAACCCGGCACATCTAACTTCCTTTGATATGCCCAAGCCACATCATATTATTCTCATTTGTGCGTTGTGACAATGTGACGTAAGTCAGCCCTTGGAAGCAGAGGTCGCACAGAGACGTCTGCATGCGGGCTACTGAGACGTCATTTCCTTTCCGGTACGGAAAATTGTTGCATCGATGTACTTACATACGTCATGATGTCCAGAGAATAAAAATAATCTAGAAAGACAGGAAGGAAAATGGCTATTTACAAGAGACCAAGACATATGTAAGTATACCTGAACTTGAGTTACATCAATTTTCGTGCAGGCGTGGTGAAATGTTCACAGATTGTACTTATTGGTTGACACTTTGGTGACTGAAATTTAAGTAGAAGTAACAGACAAGCGTTATTTGTGTTAGGTTAACCTGAAATGTCAGTCATCTCCCGCCCTAATCCACCCTAATCCCCGGGTGAAAGACCGCCTGGGGATTAGTGTGAGGGCGGAACAATGAAAAGTGTGTTGCTAAATCAATTCGATAAAGCTAAACCTTTAAGGAACAAAAATCAAATGTATCCAACCTCCTGACGCCAGTTTAACTAATATAAATATAAAATGACGCTGCAATAATATTTTTACTAAGTTAACAGTGCGACAAAACCTGCATTCGCGACTTGGAAAGTTACCAAATGTATCATCCGAACGTCAAACAACAATCACGAAACAGCAGGGGCCCGTCTTCCAAAATTTTCTCAAGGAAGTTGTCAGTTAAGTAGACCATTTCCGATTAAATGATTAAGCCTAGATAGTTATTTCTTCTTCTTCACTTGTTGGTGTCGACTCTGACATAAAGAAAATTGGCCGGAGATAAATGAACAGTTTCCTAGGCCTCGTGCTTGTAAGTCATTACGCAACACGATAAAGCATCACATCTTTAATTTCATATGTTTTCTACTGACGTCTATGAACAGCTGGTCAACCGGAAACCCGTTAAATACTTGTTCTGAGAAGAAAGGTGACAGAGGAACCATTGTAAATATTTCCCGAACACCACTTGACAAAAACAACGTGTTGGACTTGACCTGTACTTTGATATGTATATATATATATATAAAAAAACATGAAAATCCATGTAATCCAAACCAGTTAATTAACCCAACGAAAGCCTAAAATGATCATGGTCCATCTTTTCGATACTCAAAGTACGTAATCAGTGCGTGCAGAAACAGGAATGAAATACAAGACGTCTGGACGAAAAATATGAAGCAGGCAGAAAAATGAACAAAGTATAATGGTTTGATTGGTTGGCATCGTTAATGACGCCAGGTCTACAATTGGTCGGAGAGAATATAAGCGCACAGCACGGAGTTCAAAACCATTTTTCTTGTTTCCAAGATGATGGCAGGAGTATTCTTTCCGATTTTCACTTTGCTTGTTCTTTTTCAAGCTGGAAGCGCAGCCCGAGGCAACGAGTCACCAACTGCATGTCACTGTCGTCCAGTAATCAATGTTGCTGTGGATGGTAATGATCAGTGTGACTTGTGCGAAGGAAACAACCAGCTGCTACAGGAGGTGAAGGATTTGAAGAAAGAACTGGCCACGATAAAGTATCAAATCCAGGGAGGTTAGTAATGTCAGTAATGAGCCATGGCAATGACCTTAGTTATATTAAACAGGCGTTTCAAGTAAATTGTCTTTTTAGGGGAAGATATAGCTCAGAGCGCACTAGGATCTTCGGGTATTACATCGTCTGCAGAGTGTGACTAAAAATTTCATGATTCACGGTTTTAACACAACCTGACATTAAGTATCCTTTAAATATCGTGGTTGGTTGTACATTGAAGTAAGGTGTACTTGATGTGATTTGGGGAAAAGAATTCTGGCGAACCCGGGTTTCCTTCTTTTCAAATAAAAAGTTGGAAAGCGATTTCGAAAGGACAATGTATGGTTTTCGCAAGTGGAAATGGTTCAGATCCGCTATGACAATTTTCGGCATCCAAACACGGCAATACTTTTGAATGACATTTCTGAATTTAATTAAGTGTGAGAAGATATATCAAGCCTTTCCTTCGACTGCTTCATTGTAATTAAAATTAACACTCTGACAACGACAACTTTCTTATCTAGGAAACAATCTTCAGGGCGAGTATTGTGAGGATCTTAAGCAGCCTGACGGAAGCAATGGTACATGCGTCTTCAGCGACCGATGCAGCAAAGTTACATGCACGTCACCGTCAGACAGTACTGGGCCATTTGGTCACATGGTCATGACTTTGCAAACGTATGAATGCCAACCTTTGATAGCCACAGTTACCATGGAGACATTTCAGACGCCCATGAAGTGGTCGCATACATTTGAAGATGGCGAGCAAGCTCCCTTACCTATGCAGGTACCGGCAGGCCCTGTCAACGTGAAATTATTCCTCAAAGTTGAACTGAAGAAAGCTGGTGGCAAAATGCACTTCAAGGTACTGTGGAAAACAAATTACTGCATGCGTGAAGGTCAATGAGTGTTAGACTGTTTATCTGTCAAGTTCCTCTTTCCTATTAATAGCGACCAGTTAGCTGAGATCAATGACAAGTCTCTTTTTGAGACTGATTGTGTGTACCGTGTATCGTGTGTACCGTGCAATTAAGAAAAACTGGTAGCGACTAACGGTTTTGGGTGATACTGTGCAAACCGTAACGGATATTGTTGGAATTTGCTCTGTAAGCAGCGAGCTTGTTTGTCTTGCTTGAATGCAATATTAGCTTCAACTTGCATCCATTCCCCTTCTGTACAAAACCCCTTAACCCCGATCTACATTAAATGAGTTATGTGCCCAAGCTAGCAATACTTCAATTCAATAGCTGGCCAGTCAAAATCACTCACGGTTATTGTTTTGATGTTGTTTATGATCTTTCAGTTACTGCTGTTGTTTGAATCAGACATAACGTCCTATAATGCCACATTCCTTGAAGGAGATTTGCATTCTTCCAAGTGCGGTAAGTACTCGATGAAATTCATTGAGAATAGCAAATGTGGTTATACTTCCTTTTTCTTGATAGAAACCAAGGAACACGGCCCAAAATGAAAAAAGGGCTTCTACTCGGAAACAGACTTCTAACAACATTATGTTTGAGAATAGTGGTTATAACAGGTCAAACATTCTGTTCGCAGGGATGTTCATAAGGATTTTTGTGTTCATATATCCCTGTTGTGTTTTATTATTTGGTCTGTGATTAGTTATGTCGCGTCCTCCTTTCCATTAAGTCAATTCGTTGCCCCTTTTAAGTCTCACCCAGAGCAGTAATCTGACCAAAGCCGATATGTTAATCTTATCATTTTTTTTATTTTATTTTATTATTTCGAAAGGTTTGTCAGAAAGTCCATACGACCTTTACTTTACAAAAAAGAGTACAAATGACTACGTCATCCATCATGGCCTCCAAATAACCGATGCCTTCACCATGTGTTTTCGAGTGCGTACAACAGACAAGACAACAACGGATCGGACGGTCGTGAGTTACAGCACTTCCAGTTACTTCAATGAAATTTTAATCAACAAGATGTCTCAAATCCAGCTATGGGTCAACGACAAACTAGTGTAAGAGAAATAGTGGAACAGTTTTAAAAATATGATTCTTAGATCTAGGTTATTGCTCATGGCTACCAAATTCACCGGAGTAATTTTGTGCCAATCGCGGAGGCAAACCTCGTGAGACTTAAAGATTAAATTTCACAATTTGACAGAAAAATCGTGTCAAAAGGAGCATTAACAAAGATATAATCTTGGAATTGGAATTGGTGCTGCAGGTTTTAAAGACGTGTGTTTAGTGTTATGACTGCTGTTGAACAAAACGTTTAGAAAACACAACAAAAAAGTAGTTGACAGATGATCGTTTTGTAACAGATCACCACGTTATTGGATACAACTTAGCAGTTAATTTAGGTCCTGTATCTATGTTGAATATGTTGAATGGTTTGGGGAACGTCAGCGTCCCTGAGCAGGGACAATCATTTAAAATGACGGTCAGGCTGATAAAAAAGGGTTTTATCTTTTCATGTAAAATTACTTCTTTAAAGGAGGAAAACAGAATGACGTGGAATGCATGAGACCCATTAATTTTGGTCTGAAGCTATGTGTACTTAAAACGGTAAAAACGAACGAAAAAATCCGACGATTCGATTTTGGGACGAAGAATTAACAACACACAAGGGTGCGAAGATTGTAAAAATGCTTTCGCACGAATTAAGTCTGATTGGACGTTGAGATTTGGTATTGAAACATTTCGCACACTAAAGCACTAAGCACTTCTAAACGCTTTCGCGGGTCCTGAGATATCGTCCCGTGCGCGTTCTTGTAGTGTTTGGCGACGGCGGAGGATTGTTGCTTATGTATTAACCTACACAACCCGCATCAAACAATAACATCACCAACAACGCATTTAAAATCACCGGACAAAACAGTAAGGTGCAGCAATATAAGGTTGACGCCATTGTACTTGTTTTATTTTCCTATCAGTCAAACGACAATCTCCGTAAATGACGGTTTCTGGCATCACCTATGTGCTTCATGGGAAAACAGGGCTGGCTCTTGGAAAGTTTACAAAGATGGCGTTTCCCAAGCTAAAGGATCGGGGTTAAAAACCGGTCACGTGATCAACACAAATGGAATCCTTATCATTGGACAGGAGCAAGACTGGTTTGGAGGAGGATTTGACGCCACTCAAAATTACATTGGAGAACTCACTGATCTCAACATGTGGAACAGGGTCCTCGACGCAAGCGAAATATCAAACTTGTCCAAGTCGTGTCACGGGGGGAGAGGTAATGTCAAGAAATGGTCTGATTTTAAAGTTGGAATTCGAGGCGATGTAAGATTTATTTCCCCATCTGCCTGCGAGATATGAACTATCGCTACTATCTTTTTTTCTTCTTAAGTAGTTACCTGAAAGTGTTGATCAAAGAAGCATGACTGTCTGTAGGAATAAGGATGTCAAAATGTCATAAACATTAAAGTGGTTTCATGAGTTCCTGTTTCTCGAGGCGTTTATCTTCAAAGGCTTGGGAATCAGTAGGAATTGGGAATTGAGGGGTTCGTTCTATCGATCATCTCTATTCCGTTTAAAAGACTTATTTGTGCCTTTAAGAGGTCGCAATTGTTACCATTTTCCTCGCATGGAAAAGCTTTTTCTTGTGCTGTTTAAAATAAAAAAGGCGACAACTATTACACCGAATTGAGTTTAAGACTCATGAGCCACAAATCGATGATTCCTTCAAGTTTATACATCGTGATACCCATCCCCAGAGCTACCCGTCACTCTTAGCAGAATGGCCCTTGACACGAGGAAAACTGGCTCCAGAGAGATGATGTGATTGGCTAGATTTCTTTCCGGCAATGAACAGAGGTTACCATAGAAAATTAAAAAAAGAGCAAGCTTCTGACCAGACCCTCCATTAAATGTAGTCTTTATCTGAGAGATATCCGCACCCATTTCCGCCACAAATGGATTCGGTTGTTTGTATGGAACACTCTACTGAAAATTGTTCTGTAGATGATGTGATCGAACGATATAAGTCATAGAGGAAACGGCAACGAAAACAGCGTTTATGGCAAGGACCACAATGTAATCAGACATCAAAAACAAAATAAATTAATGGTGAAAGTTAGTTTATTTCCTGCAAAATGAGTAGTCCAGTGTTGAACGCTATCAAGTGCCTACATTTATTATCTACTACATTTTTTGTATTATTTCTTTCAAAAGACTAAATATCTATACAATGTTCACTCACTGATTTTCCTGATTGCCATGAAATACTTGATTAGAGTTCTAAACTTTTACTAAAAAAAAACAAAAAACGATAAGCTACCTCAGCTCTTCATAGGAATATCCGGCCGGCTAAACATAAAAATGTCAAGACGTCGATGGCCGAGAACTGCCGAAATGCACCTTAAAGTTCTCAGAACAAACCTTACACAATCTATGGCACTCTTTAAAAAGAATTTTAATTTTGATCATGGGAATGAAGGGTTAATTCACAAATAAGTAAGTCGGGATGTTGGAGACGTAATGCACTTATGGTTGGAGCTGACAACAAAACACAACTTATCTACTTCTTAGCCCACGATATCATGTCTTAAGTGGAGTTTAGTACCAGCCAGAGTAACATTCATGCAAGGCCAAAACTTCAATCAGTTTTAATGCATTGTTTTCAGTGAAAATTCGATGAACAAAAAGACAAGAACTGAATACGCATGAGCTAAAACAAACACAAGAGCATTTTCTGCTCGTAATCACGCCTAGCGTGACATATTAAAACTATAACTTCGATGTTAATAGCGATTTTCAATTGAGAAAAGTCAAAATGGCTAGTCACAAAAGACAAAAAAATCTACTGGATCGATTAAAATATCTGTAGCTAACGCGCGACGCGAAGCGTGGCAAAACGTGTTCGAGGAAGCCACGGCGGAAGATTTTTAGGCCAATCGTGTAGTGTTGCAGTGCCAAGCAATTACTTTTTCAAACTCAAGAGTTAACCGGTCTATTGGCTTTAGCGTTTTCACACGCTCGTGCAAATCAGACTTCAGTCAGTTTTCCACGACCTATCTATTTGAAATCAAAAGATCTTTTACAACGAACAGAAATATCTCGCTTACCATTTTACTCAAAATCTAATTTGCATCTGAGCCTTTTGTAACCTCTAGATCGCAAGTTATTTTTGCAGATATCTATGAAATTTCTAGTATTTTAGTCGCTGTCGAACTTGATGGAATTAATGCCTGTGTTGATCTGCCCTCCTCGATAGCTTCCTCGCTTCTTCTTGGTCTTTTCATGTCGAAACGATTTGCCTGAAAACACGGAAACAACAACGTAAAATGATTTTGCTATGTTACAGAGAAATCCAGGGTAAGTCATAAGATCATTTTTGAGAGACCTTTGATCTACAAAAAATGAAGGTGGAACATATTTTTATATGAAAAGTTGCGCACAATGACTGTTTGTGACACAACAAGCAAAACACCTATCAGGCACGTCATCAGAAATAGTCATTCCTTACTTAAACTTCAAGGCAAATTATACCAAATAACACTGAAGATTATTATGTGTACAAGATACTGGATAGAAACGCATGGCACGCCAAGCAAGTCACTGGAAACTCCGAGGGGCTGGCTTGAGGTGAAGGAGATGTTAAACATTTAGGTATGGTATGGATGCAACTGGAACTTCTGCAGAAATGAAAGAGGTGGGTAAAGGTAGCTTAAAACAAAATTCCTTCTGTTGTAATTGTGTGCAGGGCTTAAACTGGGACCCAGCACTTAGGCCAAGAGTAGCAAGGATATATTGCCACGGAGACCATGGACGCTAGTTTTGATATACATCTATATATAACATCAGTCAAATGCTAACAACATTAAAAAAACATGATGTGTAAAGGAAATTCAGTGATATCTGCAGGTTAGGTATGAGAATTTCACCTTTCACAAACTTCAGATCTTTGTTTGCTTTTTCACCCCAGTCTCCTTTTGAACCGAACTGAAACGTATTAAAACAAAAAAGAAATGATTAATTCATTTATAATTCATAGATAATTTCTACCAAGAATACAATTAATCTGACACTAACCACTGGCTTAATATATAGCTAAGGATTATCGACCAAGCGTGACGTCGAGATGGACGGATATCTGTCAAAAGTTATTTTTGACTGTCAACTTGATGGACTTGTCACATTTTCAGGCAACCATTTCTTTTTTAGGGCTCTTAAGACGTTTTATTTTGACTTCAAAATCCAAGGACTTTATTCATCGTTATGCCTCCATACAAAACTAATGTGACATTTCTCCATCCGAGACCGTACATGTAGTCCTTGGTTTTCTAACACACAATGTATCACTTCCCTTAGTGAACTGTTACAAGATTTAACAGGAGGCCTGGCATTTATTTTTAGGTTAGATCAATGGAATCTACACATCAGTGGTTGTAATCTTCCACTCGTACCAATACGCCATTTCCAAGTCAACTTGTGCCTAAGATACAAGGTCCATATATCTGGTCAAAGCTTAGTAAAGAATTAAGAACGTCACCAACCCTCACGAAATTTAAGACGAGGATAATAAAAATTGATCTTTCAGACCTCATTGACAACAATGGCAGTTGCTGCACTCTATGAACGGAATCATTTTATATTATTTTATAGTATTTATTACTATGCTGTAAATAAATATTTATCACGACAACTTCAATATTTTGTTTATTAAATTTTTGCAAACTAGTCGTTAGCTATCGACTTTATTTACAGGTCCCTAATTAGCTAATCTCCAGGTATATAACTGACAAGTTAATAAAATAATTTGTCATTCATTCATAGATTGTTTCAATCAAACTTTCATATGAAAATGAGTTAGTTTTGCATTAAAGTGAACGTCTAGGCGGAACACATCTCCATATGAATGATTTCGCACGAAGACTCATTCTGACACACAGGAAAAAGGCAACTCGGAAATGGCCTCTTGCTTAGCAATTTGCTTTTCAACAGAAACTTCCACCTTTCAAGTCAAAAATAAGTAACACAACCAAAGCAAGTGTTATGGGTAATGACAGCCCAGGCAGAAAGCGTTTTTAAATTTCACTAGAGAGATACTTCTCACCTTCCCTTCGAAGCTGTTATCCTTCAACCTTGGATCCACTGTTATCTCTTCTTCCTTTACTCTTCTGAAAGGAGTTTTTACCTAAATGGACAAGCAGAACTATATACATACCAGGTTTCACTGCATCCATAGAAAGAGGTCAAGGATTTGGAATTTTTAAGTCAAAATCTCACCTTAGTTTGTCCTTTTTGTTTACCTTCTTTTGGATTTAACGCTGGTGTTGATGATGCTGAAAGACAATCAGATTTTGTAGATCTTCATCATTAACATAAATTTAATCAAAATTAATTTGGAAATTCAGTTTTAATAGTATTTGCAAACATCCAAATAGATGGCCTGCTCTTGTTTTGATCGATAATTTGATCTTTGGCTATTGATTGGTAGCCAATGGCAAAGTATAATAACCTTGACCTCGTTATATCATAATAGCAGCTTATTCTATCTACTGATGAGAGGTTGTCATCACCGATAAGCTAAGTTTAAGAGATTCTTTAGATAGGATTTAGTGCAGGTTTCTATCCAATAGCTAACTGACAGTAAGGTCACTTTCGCCTTATAGGAACATGTGCACAAAGCTGAAACAATAACGGTGTAATTGACAGTAAACACTATTTCTGTTGTAATCAATGTCATACACTGTACCTGTGGATAATGAAGACTGTGAATTACCCAAATACATGTATGCACATTAACCTTTTTTAAGTACAATTGTATTATCTGGATTGCTTACTGCAATTTTCTTACACTGCAAAAACAATACTTCTCAATAATTGCATTTATCTTGGGACAATGGCTCCTTTGCATGCACACATTAACGCTTCACGATGGAAGCATCACTCTAACACTAAAAAGGATTACTATCAAAATTCAACAATACCTTGTGGTTCATCAATGTTTGCCTTCTTATTGTCTTTTTTAATTGAGTTTGTGACTGGCAAAGTTGCTTCTAATTCCCCTGACTTGGAACTCTCACTAGATGATTCTGTCTCCTTACTCTCTTTCAGTTTCTTAGCTCTTTTGTTCCTTGATACTCTTGTGGAACCCTGTGAGCTGTCTGCCATAGAATTGGTTGTCTTTGGCGTGTCTACTGAAATTTCCATGGATTCATCCGAGCTTGTGTCATCATCAGATGATTTTGTTTCCTTGTTTTTCTCTTTTTTACTAACTTTTGATTTTTCCATTGGTTTGCCTTCTTCTTCAGAACTTGATTCTAATGAACTGTCATCTTTGGATTTTGGCCCTTTGCTTTTAACCTTTCCATTTGCTTTCGATTTTTTTACCTTCTTCTTTGTTTCATCTTCTTCAGAGCTTGATTCTGATGAGCTTTCCTCTTTAGGTTTCGATTTTTTGCTTTTGTCTTTTCCATTTACATTCGATTTTGTTACTTTTCTAGCTGGTTCATCATCATCAGAACTTGATTCTGATGAACTATCCTCTTTAGATTCTGCTGTTTTGCTGTTCTTTTTTCCATTCACGTTCGATTTCACTGCTTTCTTTCCATCTTCAGCTTTTTCTGAACTTGATTCTTCTTCTGAGCTTGACTCAGATGAACTGTCTGCTTTGGATTCAACTTTTGTGTTTTGTTCTTTCGCATTTGTCTTAGTTACTTTCTTTACAGGCTCTTCTTCTTCTTCTTCTTCTTCTGAGCTTGACTCAGATGAACTGTCAGCTTTGGATTCCACTTTTCTGCTTTTTTCTTTCCCATTTGTCTTAGTTACTTTCTTTACAGGCTCTTCTTCTTCTTCTGAGCTTGACTCAGATGAACTGTCAGCTTTGGATTCCATTTTTTTGCTTTTTTCTTTCCCATTTGTCTTGGTTACTTTCTTTACAGGTTCTTCTTCTTCTTCAGAGCTTGACTCAGATGAACTG